>Ga0315905_10003602_pt1 | contig 15939 bp, 13 predicted proteins | sample LakEriMetagenome_5_FD_203522 | JGI IMG/M metagenome (GOLD analysis project Ga0315905, IMG submission 203522) | Freshwater fungal communities from buoy surface, Lake Erie, Ohio, United States - Buoy 4 MA121 | ecosystem: Environmental > Aquatic > Freshwater > Lake | place: USA: Lake Erie, Ohio... | reverse complement strand
CCTCCTCACAAAACACAGCCCGCGCCTGCGCGTCCGCGTAGAGGTAGGCGAGTTCCTGCTTCCCGTATCGATAGTTCACATTGAACGGAATGGCTCCGATGCGACACGCACCATAGAACGCCGCAATGTATTCAGGGCGGTTGAAGAGGTGAAGACCCACGGTCTCCCCGTCACAAACTCCGTGATCACGCAGACACGCCGCAGCCATCCATGAGAGATCTGCCAACTCCCGGAAACTCAGGCGCTGTTCTCCAAAATAGATCGCCGTTCGATCCGGATGGGCCCGAACCACCGCATCAAAGTAGTCGACCAGGCTGTAACCCTTGAATTCACTCATCGAATCGCTCCTAGGTCAGACCAATGGTCCAATAAACCCTCATCAATCCCGAGGGTGCGACCGAATATCCGGGTGAACTCTCCCAGGTCTGGCCCCGTAGACCCCTCCTCCTCAGGCCTCAAACCGGTCGTCAGATACCCCCTTTGAATCGCCTCTGAGGGAGACAGGACAGGGGTCACACAGCATACTGCTCCAGGAAAAACCTGTTCCCACTCTGCACGCGTCTTCGTGGCGAAGACACGCGCGATCTCGGCGATGGCAGGGCGCCCGCGCTCGCCAGTGTCATGTCCGATAGCGAGAAAATCTGGCCGCTCAATCCGCTGACAGAACTCGGCCCAGAACTTGGGCTCTAGGGCTCCGACAGCCATAAACTGATGGTCTTGCGTCTCATACACTTGGTAGGCTGCGATGCCACCCGTGACCATGCCGGCTCCTGGCGCAAAGGCCTCACCGTAATTCAAGCATTCGAAAGCCAACATCGGCTGGAGCTGCCCAAGCGCATGGGTCATAGAGAGGTCAATCACCTGACCTTGTCCCGTTCTTTGTACCTGGTAGAGCGCAGCCAGGATGAGCGACAGGGCCATGAGGCTTCCACCCGCGAGATCGCCCGCCTGAAATCCGGCGATCACGGGCTTCTGCCCAGTGGCGGCGTTTTGATACAGGACTCCGGTCAATGCCTGATAGTTGATGTCATGACTCGGCGCCTGTGCAAGCGGACCGGACTGACCGAAGCCTGAGACCGAACAGAAGACCAGTCGAGGGTGCCTCTCGAGCAGAGTGGCGCCATCCAGTCCGAATCGCTGCATGACGCCAGGGCGAAACCCCTCAATCAAAACATCGGCATGCTCCAGCGCGTGATGAAGGTAGGCGCGTCCCTCTGAACGACTCAGGTCCAGCGCAACCGATCGTTTCCCCGCATTCACCAGGTCAAAGAAGCGAGAAGGACGATCCTTCCCCGGAGCCACTGTTCTCATCATGTCACCGCCGTCGGGCTTCGTCGCATCCTCGACACGAATCACCTCCGCACCGAGCCGGCACATCAGCTGAGAGCAATAGGGGCCGGGCAACAGCCGACTCAAGTCAAGCACCCGAAGTCCCGCGAGTGGCCTCTGAGTCATCACATGTAGAGCACAACAATTTCGTTGATGACGGAGGGCCGATCAAAGCCTTTGACAAAAGTCTGCATCTCGAGAGTGACTTGGGTGCCCTTGGCAAGCGCCTCAACCGCGGCGACGCGAGCCCTCGCATGAACCTCAGACCCAACGGGCACAGGGGAGGGAAAACGAAGCTTGTTCGACCCGTAATTCACCATCGACTGAAAGCCCACCACTTCGTGTCGAAAGGGAATGCGCATCCGCGAGATCAGTACCTGCACCAGCGCACCGTGTGCAATCGTTCCGCCAAAGGGACTCTCATTTCGAGCGCGCTCCGGGTCGGTATGAATCCAGTAGTCATCCCCGGAGAGTTCGGCAAAGGCATTGACCAGCGCCTGGTCGACCTTGACGGAGTTGCTCCACTCCGTAAACCCGGTATCAATCAGCGCGGTGAGTTGATCAATGTCTTTGAAGTGAATGGCCACTCGGTCTGTTGTCGTCGAATCATGCTGCGGCGCCGCCTGTGGATCTGACGTCTCATCGATCACCGAGGGCAGACTGCTCTGCACGCGCGTGAAGTAGAGCAGCGTTCTCTCGCCGCGGCGAACAAACAAAGGGCGCAAGGGATCTCCAACCTGAAGCACATCGACGGGAATATCGCGCAAAGCAGAGTTCACTCTTACGCCGGGTTCAACCTCAACCACGGCCAGGCATTGCGGCATCTCATCGAAAAATTCTGGGAGCGTGGGTACGCGGGAGATGGTAAAGGTATGCAGCCTATAGGGTCCCCTCGCGGAAGACCACTCCACATCATGTGACCAGCATGAAGGACAGTGCAGGCGACTGTAAAAGAACCTATGCCCGCAAGATCGACACGACTGAATCAAGACCTCACCGGACTCAAGCCCTCTCCAGTAGGCTGATGAGATCGGAGTGGGTTGGGGAATCGGCTTATTGCTCATGCTAGGCCCCCTGAAGAATCAAAGCGCCCTGCTCACTCATGACCCCTCCCGTTCCCGAGACGTAGGCGGTGTCGCAACGCTTAAGTTGACGGGCGGCGCAACGGCCCTGAATTTGATGCACCGCCTCAATAATCTGAGACATTCCGCCGGCTGAGCCCGCCTGGCCAAAGCTCAACTGCCCGCCATGGGTATTCACCGGGAAATCTCCGTCATAGCGCAACGAATGTTCACGCAGGAAACGCATACCCTCCCCCTTAGGCGCGAATCCAGCATCCTCGAGGGTCAGTAAAACAGTAATGGTGTAGCAGTCGTAAATCTCGGCCACATCCATATCTCGAGGCGCGAGACCAGCCATGCGAAAGGCCCTTTCCGATGCTGGCCCTACCGGGGTCTTTAGAAGGTCTGGCGCATACGTCGGCGACTTGGTCTGGAGCTGCTCACCAAACCCCGTAACCACTGCAGGGCGATGTCTTGTCTGAGACCAGAGTTCCTTGGACGCCACGATGAGGGCTGCGCCTCCTGCAACTGGCATCACAATTTCGAGCATGCGCAGCGGATCCGCAACCATGCGAGAGGCGAGGACATCGTCAATTGAAATCGGTTGCCCGAAGAAGAGCGCTTCGGGATTTGTCAATGCATTCGCACGCTGGTCCACGGCAATCTTTGCAAGCGCTCGCTCGTCATATCCGTAGTGCTGTCGATAGCGCTGGGCAATCATGGCGTAACCGGTGTTCTGACCGAGGTGACCGTACGGGAGATCAAACTCAGCCTCGGGGGCGCCGTAGACCGCGCTGTGGCCTCCGTACCGCATAGCCTTCATCATCCAGTTGGGGTCGTCATGGGGACCCATCGGGGCCATGCGCTGGGGGATGACGCACAAGACCGCCTGGCAAACACCGAGCTCGATGGCTGCAGCTGCGCGCCAGATCATGCCGACGCCACTGGTTCCGCCAAGGTCGACAACCTCGCCAAAGTGCAGACTGAGTCCGAGATATTCAGCCGCCATTGCCGGAACGAAAGAGCTCGCCTCATGAAAGTGAGGACCGTTAATGGCAAGTCCGTCGATCTGATCAGCCTTTAGGCCACTGTCTCTAAGCGCCTGGGCGGCGAGATCGGCCACCTGCTCCAGATGAAACATCTGCGGGGCCGTGGTGTATTTCTCTGGCTTGTATTGGGCGCACCCGACCACCGCTGCGGTTTTCTTCAAACTCATGGCTCCTCCTTGTACACGAGTAGACGCTCGGCGCTCAGGGGCGCGCATCCCATAAACAGACGAGTTCCTCCTATTGAAGCGGGGAGGACGCCTCATGCATGCGAGACGGATCGAGGCGAATCAATCCAAGCATGGTGGAATACCAAATGGATCCCCTGTCGTCTGACTTGATGCCCGAGAATGCGCCGTTAAAGGCGGGGTGTAGGGGGGCTGCAATACTGAGCAGTGTGCGTCCCGAGTCCAGATCAAAACCCAAGTGAAAGATCTCTTTGGGCCGATGCGCAAGAAACGCATTCACAACGACCACGCGGGTGGTGCCGCTGATCATAGGCACCGTAGCAACGGGGCCGATCTCTGGCTTCGTCCACAAAAGCGTCCAGCCTCTCTCCGTTGAATTCCAACGGTACATCGCCCCTCCCCGAGGAGGCTTGCGAGTCGCTCCGACCAACAAGCCCCGCAAGTAAGAGCCCCCCGCCGGGAGTGGGCGAGCATCGTCGGGCATGATGTTATTGATGACGAATGCGTAGGGCCCAAACACTGCAACGGACTGCTCAGATTGAATCACCTCCGAGGCATAGCCAAAATCAACGGGTATGGCATGCGCCAACCGATCGCGCGACCGGCCGTCAGGCCCTTTGGGGGGCTGATTCCTCCAGAAGGCCAAAAGCCTCATCTGAGCTGCGCCGTCGGTGATGACGACCAGTTGATCCTCTTTAGGCCCAAATCCCATCAGCGTGGGGGTTGCGCCTGTACCGTCGGCAATCTTTCCCCGCTTAAGCCTGACCCCTCGGTCATAACTCGCTCGCCATGCACCGTCCCCTATGCGCGAAGAGATCTGGCCGTCCGCCAAAACAACTAGCCGATACATGGCTAGATTCGACGCCACATAAATCGCGCCACCGTTAGCCTCTTCACTGGTTGCAAAGCTATTTGTGATGACCTCATCCTCCGCAGGCAACTGAATCTGTGAGCGGATCGCTAAGGTCTCACGATCAAGCGTGATCACGCGACCCCCGAGAGTACTCACCACAATGTAGCCGTTGAAAGACATGCCAAGCCCAAAGACAACATCACTCGGGAAGATCGTCCCGCGCGCAACCCGCTGATCGTCGAACACCTCTGGTGGAAATTGCATACGAATGGGAGCAGAAAAGGGGGACCGTGGGTCGTCGGGCCTCTGCAACGGAACCCGCAGAATGCCGCGTGCACTTGTTCCGATGAAGCCTCCCCCCGCGTCCACCATGGAGTAGAGAATGCCTCCCCGAACCTGATCCTCAACGGCAGTTGCGAGCCGATTCGGCGTTGCCCGCAGGAAGGCAGACAAGCCCTGTTCATCCCCCTTCTGGAGGAAATCCTGTATTGCTTTCCCTTGCGCCAACCGTTCGGCTGGGCTCACTGGCTTGTAATCCGGCGGGGGATTGATCAGAGCAATATCGTCAACCGACACGGAGCGTCCGCCCAGGCTCAGCGTGCGTTGAAGCCGATAGCCGGTAAAAAACCATGACACGTCTTCACCGCCGGCATACCGACGAGAGTAGAACGGAATACCCAAGCCTTCATTCGGCTTGATCTCAAGCTCACTGAGGTCCTGAACGCGATAGTGGCCCAGCGTAATCGGCCAGCGGGTGCTATCTGTCGCAGCATCATTCCAATGGCCTTGATTGTTCTCAGAGTCGAGTAGGTAGGGGTTCCGTTTCGGGTACTCATGGGCCTGTCCTGCGATACAGACGGCAAACAAGAAACCGCTAAAGACAAGACGCCACATCCGCTGAACCCTCCAAAAAAAAGGGGGGGAATGCCCCCCCTGTCAGGAATCACCGCTTGGAGAACAACTAGTCAAACTTGTAGGTGACACCGAGGCCCAGAGTACGTGGCTCTGTCCAGGAGGAGACCACAAAACCAAGGTTCAGGCGGTAATTCTCCTGACGCTTGTCAAGCGCGTTCTTGACCCACAAATAGGCCTCAGCCCGTCCCTGACCGGCCTGAATGTCGGAGAGCATCAGCTTGCCGTTCACCATGAGCAGAGACTTGAGCTCAGAAACTTCAGTTGCCCATAGCGATGTACCACCGGGTTGGCCTGCAGCCTTTCCGGGCGTGGCAACAATAGCGTATGACTTCGCCTGGTAGGTCACATCAGCGACTGCGCGCAAACGGCCGAGGGATGTCTTGGCGATGGTGCCGGTCAAGTTCACGTTAAAGTTGTGCTTCGGGGTGCCCGGGTAAGCAGTGATCGAACCGATATCGACACCAGCATTGTCAAAACTATCGAACTTGCCGTTGGTGAAACCATAACCAAAGTTCGCCAGCCAATCGCCCGACAAGCGCACAGTACCGTCAACCTCCAAGCCGCGTATGGTTGCCTCAGCAGCATTCAAGAACTTCGGTGTGATACCACCGGGGGGCAGGACCGACTGCTGTGCATCTTCAACGGTGGTGTTGAACACCGCAACGTTTAAGATGCCCTTTCCGTTAGCAAAGGTGCGCTTGAAACCCGCCTCAATGGACTTTGAGGTCTCCGGTTCATAGCGGTCGGCAGGAGAGTTCGACTGCACATTAAATCCGCCGGACCGATACCCTACGGCGTACCGAGCATACAGATTCGTTTCTGCATCCAGCTTGTATCCAAGCGCGAATACGGGGGTGTTCTTCTTGAACTCCGCTTGGCCGGTGCCTGAAGAGCCGGGAACCACAAAGGTGATCTGCTCCCAGGGCGTTGCGGCACCGCCGGCCAGCGTACGTCCAGACCCGTATTTGTCCTCGGTTGTTGACCGCAGACCTGCAGTGACCGTCAGCTCCTTGGTGACATCGAAGTCGACCTGGCCAAACATCCCGCTTGCATCGGTCGAAATCTCATACGCAGCGCGGGAACGCGACTGACCATTCCCGGCGATGATGCCGAAATTCTTGGTGAGCACAGCCCCATCTTCTTTGAACCGATAGTAGCCCAGCACGTACCGCATTTGATCAGTACTTCCGACCAACTGAATCTCGTGCGACTGGTTGTCGTATTGGGTGTCCTGTCCGCCGACATACATCGGGATGACGGCACCTAGGTTGGCTGCGTAGCCAGCACCGTAGTCGGAGAAGTCTTTGAAGTCCATGTCCCGATAAGAGCCGATGTACTTCAGGGTCATATTCGGGGCGAGGTTGAAGTCACCCAGAACACGATGCCCCTTCACTTTCACCGCTTGAATATAGTCGTAGCCCTTTGCGGCCGGAATGGAGGTCTTGTACTCGCTGCTGACAAGTGTCGCGCCATTCGATGGGAGCCGGGAGAAGAAATTCAGACCATAGTTTGTAGAGCCCCCATTTCCAAGGCTCGAGAGGGTCATCGGACGAGGTGTCTCATCAATGTCCGTGTTATCGAACATGTAATTGATCACAGCGTCTTTAGACAGCTCGAGCTTGGCCGAGAGGCGAGCAGAGGTGCGATCCTTACTACCGAATCCATCCGACGCTGGATTGTTCGAGTCGTCGACCAAGCCATCACGCTTCTCACGCTTCACAGCCATCCCAACGCTAAGGCCGTTGACCTTCGGGAGCTCGAGACCTACTCGTGTCGACTGCATCCCGTAGTTACCCACCTCGAGGTTCGCATTGAGGGCCAAGGTCCCAAGAGGCTTTCGAGAAATGAAGTTGATGGCCCCTGCCTGGGTGTTTCGTCCGAACAGCGTGCCCTGGGGTCCACGAAGCACCTCGATCCGCTCGAGGTCGATCACATCAATCATGGCGCCCGTGTTCTTGCCAACGAATGCCCCATCGACATAGATCCCGACAGCCGGGTCACCCCAGATGGCGGGTTGGCCTTGACCAATGCCCCGCATGTTCGCTGTGATGGTCAGTGAAGTGGTGGGGGCAGTGGAAGTGCGCAGGTTCGGTGCTAGTCCGTTGAGATCGCCAACCGACTCGACATCCCGATCCTCGATTGCCTTCGCCGTAATCGCCGTGATGGCGATGGGCACATCCTGCACCTTTTGTTCGCGCTTCTGCGCTGTAACAACCACCTCTTCAATCTTCTCTTGGGCCCATGCGCCACTGGAGAATAGCGCTGAAACAGTCAACGCAACCACTGAAACCTTCAGGACCTGCTCGGGCTTGCTCTTCATCGTCTCCTCCTAGTTGTGAGGCGCTACTTGCGCTATCCGCATACTGATCTGATGGAGGAGAGATTCATCGTCCGAATGCGTTAGTCCCCGATGGCGTTTTCCCTAGGTTCTTGCGGGCCTGGGCATCTGCAGGCCGAACTGGGCAATCAACTCACGCTGAATCTCATTCGTCCCGCCACCGAATGTCAGCATCGGTGCTCCGCGCGTTTCATAGTCCAACTCCCCGAGGAGCCGTTCCGCGGCGGAGCCCGCTCGCACCAGCCCACTGTTGCCCACGACCTCAACCAGCCTGCGAAGCACATCAAGGCTGGTATCGGCGCCATAGACCTTGGTGACCGAAGCGAGGGAGACATCCATTTTCCCGGCCTCTAAATCTTGTGCAATGCGAAAATTAATGAGCCGCATCGCCTCGAGCCTCGCGTAACACTCGGCCAATGCAGCCCGAACCCAGGGCTTGTCAATCGCACGCTGACCATACTCATCACGTGCCTTTGCCCATTGGAGCACACGGGTATAAGGACCGAAGATCTTGTCCGCCCAGCTGCCCAGACCAAGTCGCTCATGATTGAGCTGCGCCGTGATGAGCTTCCAGCCCCCATGCAACTCACCGACCAGGCGGTTGGCAGGCACCTCCACCTGGTCGTAGTAAGTCGCTGCAGTCGGATTGGCCGTTGTTGGGATGAGGGTATGACTGAAGCCCTTTGCCTTGGTGTCAACAATGAGAATCGAGACCCCCTTATGACGCGGGAGCTCAGTGCTTGTGCGAGCGGCGAGCCAGACGAAATCGGCGTCATGGGCGCCCGAGGTCCAGAGCTTATTGCCATTGACCACAAAGTGCGTCAACGGGTTGCCAATCGGAGTGGCTGCGGTTCTCAGCACCGCGAGGTCGCTTCCCGCACTGGGCTCGGAGTATCCAATGGCAAAAATGATTTCGCCCGTCGCCATCCCCGGCAAAAAGGTCTTCTTTTGCTCCTCGGTTCCGGACTCCATGAGTGCTGGCGCGACCGTGGAGATCGTGACAAACGGAAGCGGCGCCCCCGCGATGTTCGCCTCCTCGAAGAAGATGAGCTGCTCGGTTGCGGAATACCCCTGCCCCCCGTGCTCCTTCGGCCATCCGACAGCAAGCCAGCCATCTCGACCCATTTTTCCGACGATGCGGCGGAATGCTTCGCCACCCTCCTCGCCTCTCAACTGGCGACGGTCGTCATCTTGAATCAGGCCTTTGAAGTAATCACGAATGCGAATGCGCAGCGCGTGCTGCTCTGGCGTGAGATCAACGAACATGGGGTTCTGCTCCAAGAATGAGTCCGCTCGTGGGAACGCCCGTACCAGCGGTGACCAATACGTTGCGGACTGAATCAACCTGATTCACTGCGGCTCCGCGCACTTGGCGAACGGCCTCTGCGATTCCATTCATGCCGTGAATGTAGGCCTCACCCAACTGTCCCCCATGGGTGTTGATGGGAAGGCGCCCGCCAGAAGCATGTTCACCCGCACGAATAAAGTCTTTCGCCTCCCCACGCGCACAAAAACCAAAGGCCTCGAGTTGAGGCAACACAAATGGCGTGAAGTGGTCATAGATCACTGCTGTCTGAATATCTGCTGCCGTCAGCCCACTCTGCGCATACAACTGGCGCGCAACGAGATTCATCTCCGGCAATGCCGTGATGTCTGGACGGTAGTAAGACGTCATGATCTGCTGGCCAGATGCAATGCCCTGGGCAGCGCCCAGAATGTAGACGGGCTTTGTCTTTAGGTCTTTTGCGCGCTCACGCGAAGTGATGACCATCGCCACCGCGCCATCGGACTCTTGGCAACAATCGAGCAACCGCAGGGGTTCACAGATCCAGCGTGACGCCTGATGGTCATCCAACGTGATGGGCTTTTGATGGAAAAATGCAGCAGGATTTTTCGCCGCATAGGCCCGAGACGCGACCGATATACGGCCAAAGTCGAGCGTGGTCGCGCCAAACTCGTGCATGTAGCGCTGCGCGAACATCGCGACCCAGCCTGCCGGCGTGTGAAAGCCGTAGGGCATCACCCATCCATAGTTCACATTATCGAACAGTGGGGTCGCCCCAAAGCCATAGCTCCCCGTACCAAATCGGTACCAAGAGCGCTCATTCATGGCCCGATACACAACCACTGTTTTGGCCACGCCCGCTTGAATGGCTAACACCGCTTGCAGGACAGGAGAGCATGCGGCACCGCCCCCATGGGGGGTTTGAGAGAAGAATGTGACCGACTCTGTGCCAAGCAGTCGCGCAATCTCGTACTCAGGAACCTTATCCACGCTGTAGCTCGAGAAGCCGTCCACCGATTTGGGGTCTATGCCTGCATCATTCAGCGCCGCCAACGTGGCCTCCATGGCGAGCCGGATCTCTGTGCGGCCAGAGCTCTTGGAGAACTCTGTCGCACCCAGCCCAACGATCGCGCATTGACCTGAAGGAAAAGTGCGATCCGTCATGCCTGGTCCCCTTGAAAGCTCAACTCCACGGTTCCAGTGACATGGTTACCCATGCCGTTGCGGCCCTTGACCTCAATGGTCCAGCGACCTGATTCCGCCTGGTGGTCCTTGACCTCCCCCGAGAGTGTCATCTGATCACCCGGATAGTTGGGCATGCCCAGCTTGATGCGAAGCGCATGGATGACACATGTCTCACCGGCCCAGTTCTCTACGAATCGCTGCACCAGCCCATTGGTGGTGAGGATATTCATGAATATGTGCGGTGATCCCAGCGCCCGAGCAGCCTCAAGGTCATGATGACCAGGAAAGTAATCTCGGGTGGCGATTGCGCCTCCAGCCACCAGTGGGACGGTGATGGGGATAACCTCGTCGGGGAGCTTGGTTCCGATGGCGAGATTAGGCCTCATGGCGATCCTCCTTCATGTCGTACTTCCAGCCCAGTTGATCGTGCTCACTCAGCCAATCACCCAAGCGCTCGAGATGTGCTTGCGCTCCACCCAGACGCATAGCCATTGCACGCGCCCAATAGAGGTAGCGGTGAATGGGATACGACTGATCGACGCCGATGCCACCGTGAACATGCTGAGCGCCATGCCCGACACGATGGCTCGCCTCAGATGCAAGAAATTTGGTTGCGCTGGCCTGAGGAGAGCTGGGAAGCCCCGCGTCAATGCGATAGAGCAGCTGAAGCATTGAGGTCCTCATGACCTCGAGGTCAATCTGGGCATCGGCCATGCGCATCTGCACCGCTTGGAAGGTTCCGATGGGGCGACCAAACTGCACACGCTCAGAGGTGTAGGCGACTGCGCGCTTGACCTGCTCCTCCAGAACGCCCAGCGTGAGGGCCGCGAGCATCGCCAGTGCCCGATCGAGCGTCGCATCCACCCCGACTGAACTTAAGAGCATCACGTCAACACCCTCAAAATGCAGATCTGCAACCCCTTGATGGTGTTGCGTGCGTCCAGAGACCCTTACGACCCCCTTCACATCAAGCGCGCGGACGTAGACCAGACAGGGAGTGCCGTTCACATCAGCAGACAAAACCATTCCACCGGCTGCATCACCAAACAACACGGCCGCGGCCATACCGCTCAGTTGTGCATGACCATTCTCAATCGAGACCCTCAGCGCAGGCGCACGCGCATCCAGCAGTCGATCGAGCGAAAGTGTCAGTACCTGCTCGCCTGATGCAATCGCCTCTGTCAGTAGCCCATCAGACTCCAGGAGCGCAGCTGCTAACGCATGCTCAAAGAGCGGAACGGGCGCTAATGAACGGCCTTGGGCCTGAAGCACGACGCTTAGATCGGTGAGTCCAAGCCCACTGCCCCCGCTTTGCTCGGAGAGCAAGAGCGCAGGAAGTCCTGCCTCGCAGAGCTTTGCCCACAAGGCACGATCAAATGAGTCACCACTGCGATCCCATTCGGCCTGGTAGGCATCTGTGCAATGGTCACCAAAAATGGACTCCGCCATCTCACGAATGGCGCGCTGATCCTCTGAGTAATGAAAATCCACGCTTAGGCTCCTGCTGCAGAGGTGGGAGAAAAATAGGGAAACACCATGGGCCCTTGAGTCGTTTCTACCGTCTCAAACTGCACCTGAACAGGCGTGCCAATCGGATGTTTCTGAGGATCAAACCCTTTGAGCCCTGCGATGAGCCGAGTCCCCTCCTCGAGTTCAATCAGGCCGATCGGGTTGGGGTATGCAAACGGGGGAACCTCGGGGTAATGCATAACCACATAGGAATACAGCGTGCCTCGTCCGCTGGCCTGAAGGCTGTCCCATTCCAATGAGTGGCACTCGGGACAGGCAGGCCCTGGCGGATGACGAAGGGTATTGCACTGCTTACAACGCTGCACAAGGAGGCGACCCTGCGCTGCGCCATCCCAGAAGAATCGGGTGTCGTCACTGATGCCCGGCGCAGGGACCTTCGGCAGCTGAACACCCGCCCCAGATGCATCTGATGCTTTGGGCGGCGGGGAGGCCGGCTTGAACTTAAAGACTCGAAAAAGCAGTTGCCCCACGCGCTCATCACGTGACTCATCGGGCGCACCCACGACCGTCTCGACAGAGTAAGTCATGATCAGGGTCACAAAAAAGCCAACACCCAATGCGGTGGTTTTTTCAGGACCGATGTCCTGGAGGTCTGTGACGTAATAGACCTGCTCGCCCGGGGACAAGTAGCGATCGAAGGTGAGTTCAGAGTTCACCGCGACCACAGAGCCATAGCCCTGGGCCTCCATCATCTTCAGAACCTCATACGGGTTCTCGTCGGTGGAACCCGGTGCGTAGTGATTGAGCACCGGGCCCTCCATGCACCAGACCTGAAGCATGGCTGGTGGCACAACCGGCCGACCAAACCTCGCTTGCGCCAGATCAGGCTGTGAATACACCGGGTTTTGCACCCCCATGAGTTCCGACCACTGTCTTGCCATTGGCTGGTTCACAGGGTCCCATGCCCTTACCCGACCGTAACGTTTACCGATCAAGGCCCTGGCCTGTCGGAGCCAATCCGGCATTGCCTCTTCTGACATACATTCCTCTCGAGATTAGGGTTTGGGGGTGTTGAGTGCCGTGAGAAATGCGGGCCACTCACCCCCACCATGCAGCAATAAGTTAGTACCGGACCAATACCCCGCAGCATCGGAGGCTGCAAACAAACAAGCCTGAGCGACGTCCTCAGGACGTCCCATACGTCCCATCGGAATCGTTGACTCCACGGCCTCGACCCCTTGACGGTCCCCGTAATGCAGTTCGGCCTGCTCGGTCTCAATCAGTCCTGGACTCACACATACGACCCGAGCGCGGTTTCCCCACTCCACTGCCAGCGACTGTGCCAGGTGCACGACGCCTGCCTTGGCTGCGCCATAGACAGCTGTGCCCGGCGACGGGCGACAGGCTGCAACACTACCGATCAGAATGAGGACGCCTTGAGACTCGGTACTCAAAAAGGCTCGGTAGGCGGCTTGCGCAACGAGCATGGGTGAGAGCAGGTTCAGCCTCAAGACGCCCTCAATGAATCGGGGTGAGGCCTGGTCGTGAAAAGCAAAAGGACTTCCGCCAGCGTTATGAACCACCACATCCAAACCGCCCAGGGACGCCACGGTCTGGGAAAAGAGTTGCTCAATGGATTCAGCGTCTCGAACGTCACTGATGAAGTGCCTCACACCGAGGTTTTTTAACTCCGCCTGCTGCTCCTCAGAGAGCTTTCTGCTGGTGGTTACGACCTGATCCCCAGAAGCGACAAACCGACGAACAATCTCGAGTCCGATCCCCTTGGTGCCCCCTGTGATCAGCACGCGCCTTGCGTGAGCACTTGTCTTGGTCATGCCTCGGACTCTAGAGGGAGACCCTGATTGTGGTCTTACCCCAAAAGGACGATACCCCCAAAACCAACCCATGGGTTAATGCGCCCAAGGTACTTCCCCATCCAAGTGAAAGGTCCCCCTCATGTCTCTTGAATCCATGCTGAGTCAGCAATGGTCCGCGTTCTGGCAGAACCCAAACCCCAGCGCCGACCTTAGACAAGACCGCCTCACCCGCGCCATTGCGGCTCTCGTGGAGCACCGCGAGGCACTTGTCAACGCCATGCACGAGGATTTTGGAAATCGCCACAAGGCCTATTCCACCATGAACGATCTCCTCGGTAGTCTGGCCCCCCTCAAGTACGCAAGAGAGCATCTCAAGGACTGGATGCAGCCAGAGGCGAGAGAGGTCTTTCCGCCCTACAACCAGATGGGCGCTCAGGCCTGGATCCAGTTCCAGCCCAAAGGTCCAGTGGGCATCATCGGCACGTGGAACGCACCCATCTTTACGCTCTTTGCTCCAATGGCATCAGCCCTTGCGGCAGGCAATCCCGTCCTGCTCAAGCCGTCAGAAGTGACGCCCAGAACAGCCGAGGCCATCCAAAAGGCCGTGCAGTCACAGTTCCAACCCCAGGAGGTGAACTGCATTCTAGGGGGTGCAGAAGTGGCGCAATCACTTGCGGAGAGCAAACTTGGCCACCTGATCTTTACCGGCAGCGGTCAGGTTGGAACGCTCATTATGCAAGCCGCAAGCCGCAACCTCACGCCGGTCACACTGGAGTTGGGGGGCAAGTCGCCAACAGTCATCGGTCGCTCAGCGGACCTGGCCGATGCTGCCCGTAAGATTGCCATTGCAAAGCTCACCAACGCCGGGCAGCTCTGCGTAAACCCCGATGTCTGTTATGTGGCAGCCGACCAACTCGAGGCCTTTGTCTCAGCCATGCAGGCCACGGCCCAACAACTCGCACCCTCGACCCTGGGTAATACCAGCCTCACCTCGGTTGTAAACGCACGCCATCATCAACGACTGCAAGGCCTTGTGGAAGATGCCCGCGCACATGGCGTTCGCATTGAAGTGCTCTCTGAACAGGGTGACCCCTCGGGCACGGATCGCCGCATGCCTATCACCCTCTTGATCGGCGCTGCGGCGAATACCAAGGCCATGCATGAGGAGCTCTTCGGTCCGCTCCTTGTGATCCAGCCATACACCGACATACAGGCGGTCATCGCAGACATTCAATCTCGTGACTGCCCCCTTGCACTGTATTACTTCGGTAGCGATGCGTCGGAGCAAGACCATCTCCTTCGCCAGACCCTCTCAGGGGGGGTATCCGTGAATGATGCCATGATGCACGCAGCCATGCTCTCGGCTCCATTTGGTGGCGTAGGTGCATCCGGAATGGGGCATTACCAAGGTCGGGAGGGATTCCTCGCGCTCAGCCATACCCGCACCGTATTTGTCGCGGGTCCGGTTGACCCGCGAGCCGACTGGGGCGTACTACCTCCCTACCCAGACTGGCTTGAACCTGCGATGGCAGGTCAGGTCACAGATCAGCCCGCTGCGTCCTGAGTCACGGGCGGCCCATAATGGACTGCCCGTTATCAACACGCATCTCAATACCCTGAACGGATTTGGCCTCGTCGCTGGCGAGGAATAGGATGGCAGCCACCACATCCTCAGGTGGACAAAAGCGATTCATGGGATCGCGCTCTGTGCTGATGAGTTCTGGCTTTACACCCGGAGGCAGACTCGCAAACAGCATGGGGGTCAGAATCCCGTCGGGATGCACAGAGTTGCACCGCACGCGGTTTCGCGTCTTGCGGCAATGCACTGCGATGCTTTTGGTCAGCGCTGCGACTGCGCCTTTTGATGCGCAGTAGGCGGCATGGCTATCAATGCCCATGATGCTGGCAATGGACGCAATGTTCACAATTGCGCCACCTCCTGATTGCGCAATCAGGGGCAGACACGTCTGGCAACCGAGAAAAACACTCTGCACATTGACTGCGAGTGTCTTCTGAAAGTCAGCCAGAGAGGCACTCTCGATCGTTCCCTCAAGCAAAATACCCGCGTTATTCACGAGCACATCGATTCGTCCGGTCTGATCAAGGCAGTGCGCGGCAATTCGCCTCCAATCCTCCGGCTGACTGACATCAGCCGCAATCAGCTCGACCTCTGAATCGTCGCGGCTTTGTCGATCGACGCCAATCACGACAGCGCCCTCGGCCTTGAATCGCAGTGCAGCGGCATATCCAAGTCCGCCAGCAGCCCCTGTGACCACGACGGTCTTCCCATGAAAACGATTCAATCAATCTTCCTTTCAAACATGGATGCGAGGGCGCGACCTGCACGACGCCCAGAGAAGACACAGTCTGCGAGAGAGAGCCCGCTGACATACCGGTGCGAAGCCACACCCACTGCTGCGCGACCTGCGGCGAAAAGACCGGGCAAAGGGGT
>Ga0315905_10003601_pt1 | contig 15941 bp, 15 predicted proteins | sample LakEriMetagenome_5_FD_203522 | JGI IMG/M metagenome (GOLD analysis project Ga0315905, IMG submission 203522) | Freshwater fungal communities from buoy surface, Lake Erie, Ohio, United States - Buoy 4 MA121 | ecosystem: Environmental > Aquatic > Freshwater > Lake | place: USA: Lake Erie, Ohio... | reverse complement strand
CCGAGGAACGACAGTGCGAGCACGGCGGCTCCCGAGTACACGCCAGCAAGGTCACCGGCTGGGTTGAACGGGTCAAATGCCGACGATGTCGACGGCTCGCTTGCGAGGTTCAACGCTCCGCCGACCACAAACGCCACGACAATGCCGAGCGAGATGAGGACGATGATGACGTTGGCTCGAGCAGCCATCGTGATTCCAACGAGGTTGAGAGTCAGCGTGATTGCGATGGCGATGACGATGAGCACCTGAACGGGAACTGCTGGGAACAGCAAGTTCGCGTAGATGCCGATGACCATGAAGTTCACCATGGGCAGGAATAGGTAGTCAAGCATCAAGGTCCAACCGGCGAGGAAACCAGCCGATCCACCGAACGTCTGCTGAACATATGCATAGGCACTACCAGCGACGGGGATGGCGCGCGCCATCTTGCCGTAGGACAGAGCCGTGAACAACATCGCAATGGTTGCAATGATGTACGCGAGGGGAAGTCGGTTGTCCGACATCGTGCTCACGAGACCATAGGTCGTGAAGACCGTGATCGGTGCCAGGTAAGCAAGTCCGAAGAAGACCAGCTGCCTGACGCTCAACGTTCTATTGAGCTTGGTGGGTGTTGCGGTTGCCACGATTTCTCCTTTGAATGTGGTTTCGACGCGTTGACCGGTTAGTCGTAGCGTTTTCCGTCAACCCACGTGGCAAGCACGCGGACAGACGGAAGTTTGTGGGGTTCTGTCTCGAGCGGATTGGCGCTCAGTTCGATGAAGTCAGCGACCGAGCCTGGATTCAGATTCCCCGAATCGTCGGCAAATGCTTGATGGGCCATTGCGGCGGTGTATGCCCACACTCCTTGCGCGGGGCTCACGCGCTGGCTGGGTTCCCATCCACCCTCGGGGACTCCCACTGACGTTTCGCGGGTGATACCCACTTCGAGTCCAGACCGCCAATCGGGAGTCGTGACCGGCCAGTCAGAGCCGAATGTCACCCACGCGCCGGATTCAATCACATCGACGATTCGGTATTGGTGCGCGCTGCGGTGACCAATTCTGGGCAGAGTCAGTTCCGTCATCAGTGGGTCCATCTGCGCCCAGTATGGTTCGAAGTTGGCAATAACACCGAGCTCGGCGAAACGACCAATATCGGTCGGTTCAAGAATCTGAACGTGGGCAATCACGCCTCGACGATCGCGTGGTCCATTGACCCGTTCGACTTCTTCGAAAGCATTGAGGGCAAGTCGATTCGCCATGTCTCCGATTGCGTGAATGTGCAACTGGAAGCCAAGGCGGTCGAACTCGATTGCCGCGGCGGTGAGTTCCTCTTGAGTCCAGTTGGCAAGTCCGCGATCATCTTGTTCGATTCGGTCGGTATACGGTTCGATCATCGCCGCGGTGTGGTTTTCGACGACTCCGTCGGCAAAGAATTTGATCGTGTTGCACGTGAGCAACGGGTGGTTAGCGGAACGGATGCGTTCGCGGTCGAGTGGGAAAGATTCCAGTTGCGGGCGCCACGCTGTCGGTTCGGCACGAAGCGCGAGGTTGAAGCGATTCCTGATAAACCCCTTCGTGGCGGCCTCAAGATAGCCGCCGATGTGTTGGGGGTCAACCCATGCGTCTTGAACCCACGTGACTCCCAGTTCAATGAAATGGTCGGAGGCCTTTTTGAGGGCAAGGGCGAGTCGCGCGGAATCATCCGAAGGCATGACCGCTTTCACGAGGTCGATGGCTCCGTACTCCTGAAGTGTGCCCATCGGCGTTCCGTCTGGGCGGCGAACGATGCGCCCAAGTTCGGGTTCCGGAGTTTCGCTGGTGATCCCTGCCCGCCGCAGTGCTTCGCTGTTCACCCAGACGGTGTGGTAATCCCATGCGTTGAGGACTACAGGACGGTCGATTGAGTCGAGCCACGTCGCGTCAAACAAACCGCCCGGAATGATGCTGGAATCATAGGAACCCCCGATAATCCAGTCAAGTTCGGGGTTTGCATCGGCAAACTTTTTGACGCTTGCCGCAATCTCGTCTGGGGTGCGCCCCGATCGGATTTCCGGCCCGAGGAGTTCCAGCCCGGCAAAGATTGGATGTGCGTGACCGTCGCCGACTCCCGGCATAATCGTCCGGCCGGTTCCGTCGATGACCGCAGCGTCGGGAAGGTCGGACATCGCCCGAGCCGCGTCGCCGACGGCGACGATTCGGTTGCCGTCGATCGCTAACGCGTCAGTCGTTTCCACCCGTCCGTGCTGGTCAGTTGACAGAATCACCAGGGCATCGGTGATGATGGTCGTGGCCACATTGCCTCCAGGGGTGAATTACGTTCCAGCGATAACGTAGCCGACACGCTTCGCCCTCGCAACCGCCCGTGAAGACTCAAATCGCGACTGATAAACTCCGTTTGGGTTGAAACTCTGGCCCGCCGCCCTCGTAGCTCAGCGGATAGAGCAGGAGCCTTCTAATCTCTTGGTCGCAGGTTCGACTCCTGCCGAGGGCACGCCACACCGATAGAGGGCGATGCGAAAGGGAAGGGAACGATGACCGCAAGATACAGAAACTTTCAGCCCGTTGATACCGACGCGCTTTTGGTCCTGTGGGAAAAAGCTCGTGGCGCCGGCTTCGAGCCCGTTTACTCACTGGCCGAAGTTCTGGCGTCGTGCAGCGCAGACCACGCAATCGTCGCCTACGAAGATCATGCGATTCTCGGTATCGCGGTGGGTCGCGTCGCCCATGAACAGGGCTGGGTCGTTCTCCTCATCGTTGACGACAGCCACCGCGGCAAGGGAATCGGTGGGCGTCTCTTGGACGAACTCGAAATCGACATGGCCAAGTCGGGAATCACGAAACTCTCGATGTTGGTCTCGGACAGCGGCCAATCCGGAGTTCTGGAAAAGGCAGGGTTTCAAAACTTCAAGCACCTGAAGTACTTCGAGCGCGAGGTCTCGGTCAGCGAACGTGAGCGTGAACTGTTGAAAAATCTGGGTGGACGTGTTCTGGCACGAGACCTCTGGGACAAAATCGCCGGCATGAAGAACGAAAAGGAATTGCTCGAGCGCAGGCTTGTGTTGCCCCTCTCCGATTCCACGCTGGCTGAAGAGTTCGGGGTAGAGCCTCCGCGAGCCATCGTGTTGTTCGGCCCTCCGGGAACGGGCAAGACGACCTTTGCCAAAGCCGTGGCGTCCCGGCTCGACTGGCCGTTCATCGAATTCTTCCCGTCGCGATTGGGCGAAGACTCAAACGGTGTGGCCGGCGGACTGAGAGATGTGTTCACGGCCGTCAACGAGCTCGAAAACGTTGTGGTGTTCATCGATGAAGTCGAAGAGATCGCGTCCAAACGCAAGGGCGATCCGCCATCTCCGACCCAGGGAGTGACGAACGAACTGCTGAAACTGATTCCGAATTTCAGGGAAAAGCCAGGGCGACTTTTGGTTGTCGCTACGAACTACATTCGAGCGCTGGACGACGCGTTCCTGCGACACGGCCGGTTTGACTATGTGATTCCCATCGGGCTACCCGACGCCGAGGCGCGCCACTCCATTTGGGCGCGGTATGTTCCGAGCTCGGCCGAGGGCACGATAGACCTCGACGAGTTGGTTGTGCGATCAGCCGGATTTTCACCGGCCGACATCGAATACGCCGCGCGGAAAGCATCCCAGCGGGCACTGGAGCAATCGGTTTACGAAAGCAAGGGGTCAAAGAAGGATTCCGCCACCACGAAAACCGAACACTACCTGTGGGCGATTGGCGACACGCGTCAGACCGTGAGCGATGACGCAATCGAAGAGTTCGAACAAGACATCGAGCGGCTCGGCCGGCTCTAGGCGCGCGACCCGCCTCGACGACGACGGGAGCGTTACGGCTTACCGGGTTTTGGTTTCCCCGGTTGTGGCGCCCCGGGTTTCTCGCCATCACCCTCACCTTCACCCTGACCTATCTCGAGGTTTGCACCGCCCTCTGTCACCGACGTCACGAATAGATCAATCGGTTTCTGGACTTGTGTGCTGATGTTCCGGGGGGATTGAAGGGCGAGAATGTTGACAACAATGAGCAGGACGATGAGGCCGGCGGACGACACGTAGAAGTATTTCAGCCACTTGATTCGAGACGATGGATAGATTGCGACACCGAAGATCGCGAGTAACGAGGATGCAATAAGGAGAACCATGAGCAAAGCGGGGAGGTTAGGCAACGTCACTGTGAGGCGTGATTTTCGCGCGTCCTTTAGCGCTTCTAGGTGCGTGTAAACGTTGTCAATTTGGTGTTCCGTCAACGATGCTGTTTCCGCAATCGTGACGACGTCGGCTTCAATCACGGCGAGTTGCACCTGTGCCTCACGCGTCGGTCCGACCGTCCCGTTCGCCCCAATTTCATTGCTTTGTACAGCGAGCGCGTATTCCACAAGAGCCTCTGCCACCATTTTTCCACGTGGATCTCCGATACTGCCGAAGTCCTCTGCCAGAGAAGTTGCCGAGGTGAATTCGTTCGTGATCGAGGCGGCGAAACGAGTTTGGTTATCCCACGACGTGACGACCGCAAATGCGCCGACGAAAATGAACGCCCCGGAAATGATGGCGAGGGCTTCCCTGCCGAAGTTCGCAGATTCGGGATCTTCGGTGCGACGCGCACTCAGCACAATTCCCAAAGCAATCACGAGCGCAATCGGGATGGTAACAATCAGCGCGATGAGCCAAATTGGGAGATCAAGAAAGGCCTCGAGGGCGCTGAGATTCGTCTGCACTGCCAAAGTCTAGCGAGAACTGAACGAACGATTTGACGGCGTTACAACGCCTTGATGATGTCTTCGACGCGCTCTTTGGCGTCACCGAACAACATGAATGCGTTCTCGCGGAAGAACAGCGGGTTCTGAACGCCTGCGTAACCGGAACTCATTGATCGCTTGAACACGATGACCTTGCTCGCTTCCCAGACGTGAAGAACGGGCATCCCGGCGATGGGGCTGCCTGGATCTTCAGCGGCTGCGGGGTTCACGGTGTCGTTCGCGCCAATCACGAGAACAACCGAGGTGCTGGCAAAGTCGTCGTTCACTTCGTCCATCTCGAGAACGATGTCATAGGGCACTTTCGCCTCTGCGAGGAGCACGTTCATGTGTCCGGGGAGTCGGCCAGCGACGGGGTGGATGCCGAAACGCACCGTCACGCCCTTGGCGGTCAACCGCTGAGTGAGCTCGGCCACGGGGTACTGAGCCTGCGCAACAGCCATGCCGTATCCGGGCGTGATGATGACGGTGTCGGCGGAACCGAGCATCTCGGCGACAGACGCAGCATCGATCTCTTGGATTTCGCCTTCCTCTTCTTCGCCGGCGGCCGCTGGCTTGGGAATTCCAAAGCCTCCCGCGATGACAGAGATAAACGAACGGTTCATGGCCTTACACATGATGTACGACAGGTACGCACCGGACGAGCCGACGAGCGCACCCGTCACAATCAACAGGTCGTTACTGAGGAGGAATCCGGCGGCGGCCGCGGCCCAACCCGAATAGCTGTTGAGCATCGACACAACGACGGGCATGTCTCCGCCACCGATGGACGCAACGAGGTGCCATCCGAGGAGAAGCGCGAGCACCGTGACGGCGACGAGCAACCAGATGTCAGGAGTGACGATGTACCAGACGGTGAGGCCGACGAATCCGACCAACGCACCGACGTTGAGCACGTTCTTCCCCGGGAGCATCAGTGGGTTGCTCGGGATGCGTGCAGAGAGCTTGAGGAAGGCCACAATCGAGCCCGTGAATGTCACGGCACCGATGAACACGCCGATGAAAACCTCACCGTGGTGAATCCCGATGAATTCTTCCGGAATACCGTGCGAATCAAGCGCGCCGTTCCAACCGACGAGAACGGCGGCGAGACCGACGAAGCTGTGAAGGAGAGCGATGAGTTCGGGCATTCCCGTCATCGCCACAACGCGTGCACGCCAGAGGCCGATAACCGCACCGACAAGGATCACGATGACGAGGAGCGTCAACCCGAACGTCGACTGAGGCGAACCCCAGGTGTTGAGCGTGAGCGACGCGATTGTCGCTGCGAGCGCGAGTCCCATACCCGCGATTCCGAAAGTTAGACCCGAGCGGGACGTCTCGTGCTTGCTCAGTCCGGCGAGGCTCAAAATGAACATGAGCGCCGCAACGATGTACACGGCTGTTGTCAGCATGTCGATGTTCACTTGGTTCCACCTTTGCTAAACATCTTGAGCATTCGACGTGTCACGGCAAACCCACCAAAGATATTGATTGATGCGAGAAGGACGCCCACCGCGGCCAGAATCTGGACGACGATGTTGTCCGACGAGAGTTGGGCGATTGCCCCCACCACGACGATTCCCGAGATGGCGTTCGTCACGCTCATCAGCGGAGTGTGAAGCGCGTGGTGGACCTTGCCGATCACATAGAAACCGACCACGACCGACAGCATGAGCACCAGGAAGTGTTGGGGGAGTGGCGCAGGCGCGAAGGCGCACACGGCAAGAACAACGGCGAGGCCGAGCCCTTTCAGCAGCCCCTTCCGAAGAGGAGACACGACCTTTGCTTCAACAGGCGCAACGGGCTCTGGTGCGGCAGCGGCAGGCGCCGCCGAGACCTGCACAGGGGGAGGCGGCCACGTCACTGCGCCATCCTGGACAACCGTCACCGCACGCTGAACAACATCATCAAAGTCGAGGGTCAGCTTCCCGTCTTTTTCGGGAGTGACAAGTTTCAACAAGTTCAGCATGTTGGTGCCGAAAAGCTGCGACGCTTGCTGGGGCAGGCGACCCGGCAGGTCGGTGTAACCGAGAATGACAACACCGTTATCGGTGACGACTCGTTTTCCCGCCTTGGAACCGGCGACGTTTCCGCCCATTCCCGCGGCCATATCGACGATGACGCTGCCGGGCTTCATGCTCGCGACATCGGCTTCGGTCAACAACTTCGGAGCCGGTCGTCCCGGAATCAACGCAGTCGTGATGATGATGTCGACGTCGCGCGCTTGCTCAGAGTAAATCTCGGCGGCTCGACGGTCATAGGCTTCGCTGGTCGCTTTGGCGTAACCATCAGAGGACGCCATCTTCTCGTTGACCTCAACCGCGATGTATTCGCCTCCGATCGACTTCACCTGGTCCGCCACCTCGGGACGAGGGTCGGTCGCTCGAACGATCGCACCCATGCTCGATGCAGTACCGATTGCGGCGAGCCCGGCAACTCCAGCACCCGCGACAAGCACCTTCGCTGGTGGCACTTTGCCCGCAGCCGTAACCTGTCCCGTGAAGAGACGGCCAAACTCATATGCGGATTCGATGACAGCACGGTAACCACCGAGGTTGGCCATCGAACTCAAGACATCCATTGATTGGGCGCGCGAGATGCGAGGAACAGCATCGAGTGCAATCGCCGTGAGGCCACGCTTGGCGAGTGCGGCGAGAAGTTCGGCTCGAAGCCCGGGCGCCATCACACCGATCACGGTCGTGCCCGGCTCCATGCTGGCAATTTCCGCGTCGGTGGGGGCATTGACTTTCATCACAATCTCGGAAGACCACGTCTTCTTCTTGTCCGCGACGGTCGCACCGGCACTCTTGTATTGAGAGTCAGGGAACGACGAGGCGGCACCTGCACCACGTTCGACGACAACGTCGTAACCCAAGGTCAATAGTTTGGCGACGGTGTCCGGGGTGGCAGCAACACGTGTTTCGCCGTCGCCCTCTTTGACAATTCCCAGTCGAGCCATGTTCGCAAACCTCCCACGTTGTGCCACGGATAGTGACGATTCCGAATTTGAGTCCGCGTGACGGGTTTCGTTTTCGGCAGTCCCCAAATTCTATACAGTCGCGCGTGTCCGCGTAAACTTGAGCCATGCGCCAATTACTCGGTCTGACTCGCTATGCAGTAATCGTTCCCGCCGTCGCCGCCATCATCGGAGCATTGCTCTTGATGGCTCAGGGTTCTATTGAAATGGTCATCGTGGTGTACGAATCGGTCACTACAGACACCTACCTCAAAAACACGATCGTTGACGTCCTCACGGCCGTTGACGCAATCCTGCTGGGGACTGTTCTTCTCGTTATTGGCTACGGGCTCTATGAACTGTTTATCGACCCCGAGTTGCCGGTGCCGGCGTGGCTTCGGGTTCGAGACCTTGACGACCTCAAGTCGAAACTGATTGGAGTCGTCGTCGCGATTATCGCGGTCGTTTTCGTCGGGGTGTTCGTCGACTCCAACCGCGAAGATGAAGTTCTGTCGTACGGACTCGGTGCGGGCGTCCTGGTCGCGGGTCTCGCCATTTTCGCGCTCGCAACCCGCAAGGCCGAAAAGCCCACCGACAAAACAAAGCCCTAATCCCGAGCCCGGGGCTGCGGTCTAGTCGAGCAGTCCCTCGGACACGAGCCATTCGCGGGCGATGACCGCGGCCGACAGTTTCTCGTCGACGCTGCGGACATTGAGTGCGACGAGATCCTCGGCGCTCATCGCTGCGGAAACCGCGTCAATCAGTGCACGGGCATCCGCGGTGACTGCTTCCGACGCAATCGGCACAACGTTCGAGGCGAGGAACAATCCGAGCGGGTCGGACAAGGTAACAAGTTCAAGCTGCTGGATGCGCGGGTCTGCGCTGTACACGTTGGCCATGTCGACAATGCCGGCGACGAGCGATTCAACGGTCGTGTCACCGGTCGCCTCAAAGGAAACCGTCACGCCGTACTTCTCGAGCAATCCGTTGGGACCGTAGGGACGTTCAGCGAGTTCCGGCGCGCCACCGAGCGTGATGTCCGTGAGTCCTGCCAGGTCGGCGATCGACTCGAGGCCGTTCGCGGACGCAAATTCCTGTGTCACGTTGTAGGAATCTTGGTCGCTCGCGGGTGACATCGCGAGCGCGGTGAGACCCTCGGGCAAAGCCGTCGCGAGAGCGGCGTAGACATCGTCGGCGGCAGTTTCGGTCGCGGTCGGGACGAAGAACTGCAAGAGGTTGCCGGTGTACTCCGGGAAGAGGTCGACCTCGCCCGCAACGATTGCGGGGACGTACACGTCACGCTGTCCGAGCGAGAACGTTCGTTCAACCGTGAATCCAGCGTCCTCGAGAACGAGAGCGTAGGCCTCGGCGATGATTTCATTCGAGTAGTAAGCCTGCGAGCCGATTACGATTGGCTCGCTCGATGGCGTGGCAGTTGGTGCGCAGCCCGCGAGTCCGATGACGGATCCGATGCTGATGGCGATGGCGGCGATCGACTTTATGCTCATGACTACTCCAAATGTTTAGGTTGACTAAATCTATCGCCTAGAAATTTTTGCACCAACCCGATCAGGCGATCGCCCGCCACGGTAATCACGATGATGACGATCGAACTGGCTGTCACTTGGGAAAAGTTGCGCAGAGCCAAGCCTTGGATAATCCCGAACCCGACACCCCCGAGCCCGACCAGCGGTGCGAGCACGACGGTTGAAATTACCTGGATGTAGGCGATTCGTAAACCTCCGACGATCGACGCGGATGAGAGCGGAAGTTCGACGTGTCGCACGAGTTGCCAGGCTGTCATTCCTTGAGCGGTCGCGGAATCCCGAATCCACGGGGGAATCGTCGTCACGCCGGAATATGCCCCAGCAAGCAGAGGCGGGAAGGCGATGGCCGACAGGGCGAGAACGACGGCCAGTTCCCGGAATTGGATGCCCATCACCAGGACGAGTGCGAACAACAAGCCCATTGTGGGAATTGCCCGCGAGAACGACCCGAGCCCGACGACGAGGAATTCGCCTCGGCCGAAGTGTCCGATTGCGACACCAAGCGGCACCGCGACAATTGCGGCGAAAGCGATGGCGATCAGCGTAAGCGTGAGGTGCTCGGCGAGCAGGTTCCATAAGCCGTAGCGTCCAGCCCAGTTTTCTGCGTCGGAAAACCACGCTCCGAGTGCACCGAAATCAAACATTGTCGACCTTGACGAAACGCCAGCGGGTCAACAGTCGACCGATGAGCCACAGGCCGACGTCGAGAGCCAGAGCGATGACAAAGATCGCGAGAACCCCCGTGATGATTTCTTCGGGGATCTTTCGCTGGAAACCGTCAATAAACAGGTACCCGAGGTTGCGAACACCGACGACCGCGCCGATCGAGGCAATCGAAATGGTGCTGGCGGCGGCGACTCTCAGCCCAGCGATGAGGCCCGGCACCGCCAGCGGGAGTTCCACGTGCACGAAGACCTGTCGACGGCTCATCCCCATCGACTCCGCAGTGGTGACGGTCGGTCGCGGGACCTGGGCGAAGGAATCGTGCGCGGAAAAAAACATTGATGCGACGACATAAATGGTCAGCGCGATGATGACGTTCGTCGGACCAGTGAAGTCGGTTCCGATCAGAACAGGAAGTGTGACGAACAATGCAAGAGACGGAATGGCATACACCGCACCCAGAACAGAGCGGGCGGGGCCGACCAATCTAGCGGGCGTGACGCGGGCCAGGACGACGGCCAGAATCGCACCGACGACGATTGGCACCCCGGAAACGCTCACATGAGTGACGGCCAACCCTGCCACGAAGGTCCAGTTGGCGATGAACCATTCCATCAAACACCGAGAATCTTTCGAACGAAATCGTTCGCGGGTTTCGATGTGAGTTCCGATGGTGCGCCGGCCTGTTCAATGTGCCCGCCGTTCGATAGAACAACTAATTGGTCGGCAATCTTCAGTGCTTCGTGGCGGTCGTGTGTGACGAACATGATGGTCAGGCCGAGTTCACGCTGAATTCGACACAATTCGTCTTGCAGCTCTTCTCGCACAATCGGATCGACCGCGCCGAAGGGTTCGTCCATCAGCAGGATGTTGGGCTTGATGGCAAGCGCGCGTGCGACACCGACTCGTTGTTGTTGACCGCCGGACAACTGTTGGGGGTATCTACGGAACGATTGCGGGTCAATTCCGACCATCGTCAGCATCTCGGCCGCGTTGCTGTGGGCGACATCTGCGGTTTGCCCGGCGATACGGGCGATGAGTGTCACGTTGTCAATGACGGTTTTGTGGGGAAGCAGTCCGACCTCTTGCATGACGTAACCGATTGATCGTCGCAGCGCAACGGCGTCACGATCAGCAACATCACGCCCGTCGATGGACACAGAGCCGGCGGTCGGAATCGCCATTTTGTTGACCATCCGGAGGGCGGTTGTTTTCCCCGAACCAGAAAGTCCCATCAACACCGTGATTTTCGCCGTAGGAACCGTCAGCGAAAAACTGTCCAGCGCGGTGACGGCACCGTACGTTTTTGACACACGGTCGAATTCAATCACGATGGGGACCCGAGAACTCGGTCAGGCTGCGCTGACCGAGACACCACGCCAGAACGCGACATAATTGGCGATTTCCTTGGCGGCGTCCTTGGGGTCGCGATACACCCACACGGCATCGGTGTTGACTTCGCCGTTCACATTCAGCGAGTAGTAGCTCGCAAGGCCCTTCCACGGGCACGTCGATGTGGTGTCAGACTCGACGAGAAACTGCGCGTCGACGCTGTCGATCGGGAAGTACTGGTTTCCTTCGATTTCGATGGTCTTGTCGGACTGTGCAATGACTGCACCGTTCCATTTCGCGACGTACATGGTTGCCTCCAAAGAATTGTGTTTGAGGGTGAGCGGATGCCTGAGTCGAGCATACGGTCGCAACGGTGATTCAGGTGAACTGATGCCGAATCGAAGTCCACCTCCTGGGCGCCACAGGAAGGTACGGCTAAACTGACCAGCATAAGATGTGTGCGCGGTGGCACCCGAATCGCGGTGTTCGGACTAGCGACAGAAAAGAAAGTAGCCCAGCATGCTTGAGTCGGCGCTGTCTACGGTGTCGCACGCCATCACGCTGCTGTTACCGCTCACGGTGGCGGGACTCGTCTTCATCGCGGCGATGCGAAAGGGGTGGTTCGCGTCGCTTCAGATTCCGCTCGACGGCGGACTGCTCCTCGGTGGTCGGCCACTCATCGGGCCCAGCAAATCCCTGCGAAGTCTCGTGTTCTATGTCGTTCTGGGCACCGCGGTCACCGTAGTTTTGCACCTCGTCGCGCCGCTGACGCCACTCGTGGCCCCGGTCTTCCTCGATAACCCGTTCATCCTGGGTCCCGTGACTGCAGTCCTGTACGTCGCGGGAGAGGTGCTCAACAGTTTCGTCAAACGTCGATTGGGGATCCCAACGAGTACGAGCCCCGCCGGCGGACTTGGCGGTCGAATCCAAGAGGTGATGGACACCATCGACGGGACCCTTGCCAGTGGACTTGTGTTGCTCGTGGCGTACCGAGTGCCGTGGGAAACTCTGGCCGTCGCGTTCGCGATTTCCGTGGTGACGCACCTGAGCACGGACGCGCTGATGCGGCGAATCGGACTAAAGCACAAGAAGCAGTAGGGCTGCGGCGACCGGAATGGTCACGTTGTCGAGACCCAGTGGCGAAACGCGTTCGATCAGGGTCAGCGTCGCCGCGATGCCAATAGCGACGAGAACCGGAGCCGCACTGGTCGCGATAAGAAGTCCCAGTGCAATCACGAAGAAGACGAGAGACCCGAGCATGGTTCTGCGGGGGGACCGGACGAGAGTGCCGACCAATCCAGCGAACGAGTCGGCGAACGTGACAATGAGAACGCTGGGCACGAACACCGCGGGCTCGAATTGTGAAATTCCGAAAGCCCCCAGGTACCCCGCGGTGAGAACGTATTGTCCGTAGGTTCGACGCGCCACGTCGTTGACCGCGGTCAAGAGTTTGAGTTTGCTGGCCGCGAAAAATACCAACCATCCGCCGCCGACCAGCGCAAGGAAAAGGACGGGCGAGAGCAACACATAGTCCAACAGCACGAGCAGACCCGAGGCGATGTGTGCGACTCGGCGCATGATTTCGGGCGAAATTTTCCAGCGGCGTTTGATGATCTCGATGCCTGCGAACACCACCCCGAACAGAAGTGCCATCGCGAGAACAATCACGAATTCGGTGGTGGTCATCGGGCTTCCCGAATCGCGCACAGCGGTCGTGCTGTGCGGGTGTGTTCCCGCACCGCCCTGCGGCTCTCCGCCGAGAGTCGTTTTAAAAGAAAGTGTCCACGGCTTCGCACAATCACCTGTCCAAGCGAGGCCTCGCGAAACCCGAATTCGAGCACAGCGAGACGCACCAGAGCTGAGTCGTAGGTCGCGAGAATCAGGGCCTCGGGCACGTTGGCGAGTTCCCTCGCCAATCGGATGAACGCCTCGGGAGTCCGAAACGCCGGCTTGATGTACATCATGCCGATTTCGGTCAGCCCCGGTCGGAGCACCTCTCGAACGCCCCACCCGATTAGGCCGCCGTCGTGACGCAACACAACGACGTTGCCCCGCGATGCGGCAGCGCGCAGGTCCTCGAATGGACGTGGCGTTAGTGCTGGTTCTGTCGCCGCGACGCGTGCAATTTCTGCCAACACGTCACCGAGGTCGACTGGATCGATGGACGACGTAGCGTTTACAACCACAGCAGCGCCCCAATCGCAGTCGCGATGGACGCGGGAATCCAGAAGACGAGCACCCCGGTCTTGCGCGTTCGGAGTGTCGACAGTTGGGCGAGTGCGATGGCTCCGAGTGTCGCGGCAACGACGAGGTCCGGCACCGCAACAAATCGCGTGACGAGGTAGGTCAGAGCGACGGCGAGGGTGAGGTGCGGTGTTATCACGCCCACGTAATACAGGCGATTGCCCTCTTCCTCAAACCCGTTCATTGTGAAGAGCACAAGTCGCAGGATTCCACACGCGAGGATGAGAAATCCGACGACGAATCCGAGCACGCCGGGCAACAGCACCCGTTCCGCGACGAGTGCGGCGAGCATCGAATAGTTGACTGCGTCGACCATGCTGTCCAACAGACGTCCGAATTGGCTCGTTGCTCCGAGCTTTCGTGCGAGAAAGCCGTCGGCGATGTCGAGCAGGAACGCGACCACGGCAAACACGATCGCGAGTCGGACGTTCGAGTCCAGCAGAAACGCGATAGCCGACCACGCCGCGAGCAGGCTGAGTAACGTGACAGCACCCGCCCACCCGACGTGAGTGGCGATGAGCCTAAGTCGATTCACGCGTGACGCTCCCTCGGATTCCGTCGATGGTCACGACGTCGCCCGTCGCAAGTTGATCGAGGGCGCCGGACACGGCCACGACCGCGGGAATCCCGATTTCGCGGGCGATGATGGCAGCGTGCGAGAGCGCGTTGCCACGCTCCGCGACAATCCCGGCGGCCTGCGTGAAAAGCAACGTCCACCCCGGGTCGATGTGGTTCACAACCAGAATCTTTCCACGAATATCGAGCGCGGGGTCGAATTCGGTGCACACGACGACGGGAGCGGTGAGAATGCCCGGCGCAACGCCCCGGCCGGTGAGGCCCCGCTCGGCATCGATCGGACGCACCGGGGACAGGTGGTGGGCGGCAATCCAGCCGGCGCCGTTGACCGCGAGGCTCGCGTCTGCGGCGGAGTAGCCGGCGAAGAGCGTTTTGCGATGCGCGACGAGCGCCTTCGCGTCAAGGCTCCACGCGTGCGCGTTGACGATTTCGTCGATTTCGTGTTCCGTCAGCCAATACACATCGCGACGCGTGTCAATCAGCCCCTCCGCTTCGAGAATTCGTCCGACCGCGTCATAAAGCCCCCGCGTGAGATCAAACGTCTGCGCGCGGTTGAACCGGAACCTCTCACGCCAATCGATGGCTCGGCGCGTGTGCGTCGCGACCCATCGGAGCAGCGGGCGTTGGTATTTCGGAACGTGAGCCGGCCAGTTAAGTGAGGACGCCGCTCCGTCCGCACGTGCCGCGGCGTTCGCCGTGAAGGTCGACTCGTGAGCTCTCACTGCGAGCTCGAGGACGTCCGACAGGTCGTCGGTGAGCCGCACGGACTCTAATTTGAGTTCGCCAGGAGTCCGCGACCCGAACGCGGCGATGTATTCCGCTGCCGACTCAGACACTGCGGTCCAGCTCGGCGTCCCCCTCAACTCGGCAATCGATCGAACCTTCTCGTCCTTCAGTGCGCCCGCCACGATTCCGCCGACACGCGCAAGTTGCTCGAGTGGTTCCAGACTTGCGCGGTCGGTTAACCCCTGCAGGAAGGCGAGGTATTCCGTCTGATCGGCGGCACGAAAGAAGAAGCGCGTGAGGACTCCGTGAAAGACCATCAGTTTGACGTCGTTGAGGATGGGTGTCGCCCAATCGGCAAGAACCTCGACGCGGATTTGTTGGGATGCCGCCAGCAGTTGCGCGGCGTTGACGTACTCGACGTGAAAGGACGAGAAGAACGCGAGCCGCTCGGCGAACCGGGTGCGAAATCGTTGTGACCGCTTCTCCGAGCGGGACAGCAACCACAGGAAGCGCACAATCGCGACGAGCGATGCGAGATCTATTCGTTGTTTCGTCGTCGATCGACCGCGGTGAGTGACGGGGTTGAGCATCGCTTCGAAAAACTCTTGGTTCGCGCGCCCCGGCAGAAATTTCATGAGCGCGTACCAGTTGGTGATGCGGTAATAAACGTGGCCGTTGAGGTAACCCAGCATGTTGCGAAAGGCGGGTTCGTCGGCCCGGATTTTCTTTTCCGACGCGCCCACCAAGCGGACGAACGACATGTAAACCCCGGCATACAGTTCGCGGATCACGGAGTACGTGAGCGGCAACGTCACACCGGGGTAATTTTCGGAGATATTGGTCGAGTCCCATTCCAGGTGGTAATCCAGATTGGAAACCGTGATGGGTCTCATCTGCAAAAACACCACGCGATTGCCACGTAGCGCCCACTCGATGTCGAGCGGGTGGCCGACGGAGGCTTCGAGTTCGAACGCTAATCGGCTCAGTCGACGAATCGGCTCGGGAATGGTTGCGCCGTCATCCGTCGCTCGAGAAATAACAAAGTCGGTAGCGTTGTCACCGTCGACTACGGCGTTGACCGCCGCCGAACTAGCGGCGATGGTCATCGCCCCCGTTCCGTTTTCTGTGAAGAGCACGCCCGACGCGTCGCCGTGGAACATCTG
>Ga0315905_10003600_pt1 | contig 15944 bp, 17 predicted proteins | sample LakEriMetagenome_5_FD_203522 | JGI IMG/M metagenome (GOLD analysis project Ga0315905, IMG submission 203522) | Freshwater fungal communities from buoy surface, Lake Erie, Ohio, United States - Buoy 4 MA121 | ecosystem: Environmental > Aquatic > Freshwater > Lake | place: USA: Lake Erie, Ohio... | reverse complement strand
AAAATGCACTTTTGAGTTGTCCATTCTCGGATCAACAGAGAATACATCAGAATGCTTGTTGAAATTTTCATGGTCAACTTCATGTGATGCATTTAAACTTGCAGCATCTTTACCGTGATATGAAAGATGCGTCACCACACCAATCTTGGCCTTCTTAACTTCAAATTCATGTGAACCGTGTGCAGTATATGTTAGACCAGAAGGATTAGGATGAAACGATGTTCCGCCACCTTTTTCACTTTTCTTGTCATCTTTATGTGTACCAAACATCATGTCGCCTTGGTATACACCTTTTTTAGGCGAAATTTTAGGTAAATGTGTTAATGCATCTTTTAATTTTGCGGCGAGACCCGGTGCATGACCGTGGTTCATATCTACGTCTTTTGGTGTGTAGTTAATCTTAGGTGTCTTATTAAAAGCAGACTTAGATGCAACAAAAAACTTACCCGTTTTTGGATGGTGTCCGTATACTAGTGCAGGAGAGCCATCATATTTTGTTGTGAGTTCGGATGTTTTCTTACCATTTTTGATGTGTTCAGCTGCGGCCGTCAATGATTTGATAGCATGCTTTGCACCCTTTTCACCGGTTTGCAAGGGGCGGTCTTCCACATGAGTCAGATGCTTAATCTGGCGACTAGCACCCTCTTCAGGATCCGCGTCCTCTTTTAGAAAACTTTTGAATGATATCATTGTCCGCCTATTGAAACACAACACACTTTGGTTGTCCGTGGAACTATTTATAATACATTATACCACATCTATGAAAAAATGGCAATGTTGGGATTGATATATAGTGAACTCAATAATGTTCAATTTGGCCATTGCCGGCCAGCCAGCCCCAACAATGGAGTTTATCAAATTCTACTAGGTATTTTTGAGGTATATTGCAATAGTGGGCATGTTCGGTATCAACCACTCCATTTGACAGAGATTTTAGGTTTTCCGCTATAACGGATAAATAAACGTCAATTAATGAGGGACACATAGACCATAACCGAGTAATCAAAAGGTGATCGGCGCCAGGCTGTTTATTTTGTGTCCAAGTTGGTATTCTTTTCTTAAATACAAATTTACCAAACAAGTTATCATACTCTTTAATATCAAACTCTTTTTCCAATTCAGACCTAGCAGAAAATTTGAATATTCGTTTGACTGTCTTTAATACCGGTGAAAACTGCGTATTGTTTCTCATAGTAGACAATGTTGCGGATAATAAACAATTTTCTCCATGACTTTTGAGTCCGTTGGTTGCACAATACTGAGTGTTTGGTTCCTGACTTAAATCGAAATAGTAATTAGATAAACTAGTTATTACTTCTCTTTCTGTTTGTGTTACTGGCCTTATTGAAACATCAGCAAATACAATAATTGCATCCGGCACGGCTTCTTTAACAGATTCCAGTGTAGATATAGTTTGTGCAAACCTATCATCATCATTGAATGCACCAATCGCGGGTTTCAATGAGGATGTAATAATGAATAAGTTTTTATCGGGTATCATAGGTAACGATCCAAGTCATCCGAATCACGAAATAGATTGATAGATTCAGCTCTCGGATAAGGGTTTGAATTATTGAAATCGTTAATCAATATGCGTCTAGAATTTTGCAATCCTGTAATCAAGTCAAAGGAAGCAAATCCCAAAGAGTATAACATATCTCTTGTCATACCTTTATATTGATTTTCTCTGGATGTGGTAAAAACAAATTGAGCACCTTTAGACTGTAACTCAAGTAATCTGTTTATATTTTTTTGTAACGGCACTGGAGTTTTATCATATGATTTATCACCAACTCTAGATTGCGCCTGAATGATTGTGCCATCGATATCACAAAATATCACGGGTTTATCATTATAATCAAACCAGTCCTGAGCGGTACCCACATCGATGTAATTGTAAACAATCTTTTCGGTAAAAATGTTCAGATTGTTAATACAACGGCCAATAACATCCGAAACAAAAATTTCTCTTTGTGAAGATAGTTCGTTGAACATTTGTTTATACAACAATGCACTTGAAAATTTATAACCACCGACACAGAATGTATCTGACACCACTTCCTTTTCAATGATATCGGTAATGATACCATTATTGTTTGAGATGGTGAAACTCTTGGACGATAGTTTCTTTAGAACCTCATGTTGAGATATTTTAGATACACAAACATAATTGCCCTCAGATATATCGTGGTCGAAAAAACTATCACAGTCTTTGATTAGAATTTCAGAATTGAATATACCAACTTTATCTATAATCTGATAAACGGTATCGGCCGGGCCCCGTGTCGGTTGATCCAGTATAATTATGTTTACAGAATCTCCAAATTCATGCTTAATGAATTCAGAAGCATTATATTTGTCGTTGTGTTCTTTCAAGATTCCAATATGTATCTTGTATTTATTTAAAAATGGTTTGAGTGCATTGGCCAACATCAAATCACCCTTATAATCATATAACAGGTATTTTGGTTTCATATCTGGAAATCTAGTGGATAATCCAGCTGCAGGTACAATTATTTCCATAATCGATGAATCTCTTTCATAATGAAGTTATAATTATTATCACCTTTTTTGGTGTGTAGATAAACTCTAAGTAACATAAGTATCAACAACGAATCGTTGAATGCTTGTGGATACAAATCTCGCAATGCATCCTGAATACTTTGTAGTTTGGTATCTAGGCGAACATCGGTGTGCCGTAGAAACCATTTACACTCCAAGTCTTGCCGCATTTTTGCTATATCGAATATATATGAATCATATTCAATGGTGACTGCATCAATCATATGAAAACCTGGATCGGTGTATATGATATTCTCAAGCGTCAAGTCGCCGTGGTATGTTGAACAGGGTAAAGTTTTTGGTAAGGTATCGATTAGTTCATCTTTGGTGAATGGTAAATCGTGTGCATCACTTAACCAACCCAATTTTTGTGAGTATACTTGTGAGTAATCTTTTAAAGTGTGATTTTCACCAAAACAATCACAGGTGTCAACAATAAATTGTATTAAAGAGTGTGTGTTGTTATGTATTAGATAGTTTTTTATATCTAACCCATGGACATACTCCATCTCTATTGCATTGTTTTCAATTCTCAATAACTGTGGAACAGGATATCCTTTTTCATAAAGATCACCGAGCCTTTCAACATTACGAGTTATGTTGTTTTCTTTTCTGATATAATGTCCATCATCGGACTCCATCAAATAAATTGTGCTACCAGAATGGCCAGTTAACTCTTTTAAGATTTTACCCATTGTGCATAATCATCACGAATTAGAGAGTGCCAAGTTCCGTTATGTTCTCCGGGTGGAAATGGATTATTCATATTGACATATACCAAATTTTCACCATGAAGATTGTGTTCATGTAGGTTTGCTCGCATCAAATCTTCACCGATAAATTGATTTCCTGTATTGTAGTATTTGTCTATGTTCTTATATGTAGACATGTATTTAATCATCGTTGATTGTGATCCAAACGCAAACTGGTCATTACCAAAGTCTCTTTCTGGTACCATACGACAATTTGGAATATACAACTTGGTATTGTCTAACTGCTCAAAAGGAATTGGTGTGTTCAATGCATAATCGGTACGGGAACGAATTATCCAATCATATTCTTTAAAAACCAATGATGCACAATTGTACATCGAATAAAACATTTGATAAGTGAACCTTGGTGGATACTTTTCCGCATTTGGAGTATTCGTATAGATATTATCAAAATCACCCAAAGGTGGTTTTTCAAAAGCATAACCTACAGGCTTATATAAGTCCAGAAGTCTTTTTTCTTCGGTGAATGCCCAAGCGTGAATGTATACATCCACATCATAGTGGTCTAGTAGGTTCTTTTTGTAATATTTAAAACCTGTTTCAAATGATCTGGCTTGGCCAGAAAAACATAATGCTATTTTCATCGCTGTAGATAAACTGGTAAGTTCTCAATTGTAAATTCAACACCATTCATTGACAAATTTCTGAGTAGAATCATATGTGGACAATATCGTTGTTCAACATGTATTTTAATGTCGTTTTCTGGATAACCACGCTTTCTCAAAACTTCAATGAATTCGGTTTCAAATGGTGTTGAGTGTAATCGTTCATACTCATCAAATAAGAAATAGTGTTTTGCATCTTTGAATGGAATAATTGCAAAGATATCTGAAATGATGTTATACGATTCCTCTAAAGGAGTAACGACACGATCCACACCCGCGAAGCCAAATGTAGGTTTAAACTGAATGTCATATCGGCAGTAAACAACATTGTCGTATTCTTGTTCAATTAAATCAAAGGCTTTCTTTCGACTATAGTTCATCGATGCGTTTGCACCAATTTTATCGATTGAAACCGGTTTAGGATTTTTTAGTGAAACATTGCGTTCTATCTCATTGAATATACTGACATATTTTGTCCAATCTTCAACCAAATATTTAACTGGTCGCAAGCGTTCAACAATATTATCCACCTCTTTAACATCAGTATACCACATGTGACAATAAACATCAAGATTATTGATATCAATAAACTCTCTAATGTTTTCCCAAGTTTTGTCAAAAGTCCTATATTGACCCGATAGTACTATACAATTTTTCATTTTAACCAGTACCAAACATCACACTCTGTAAAAAGAATCTCTTTGCCACACTTGGCTGCAAATTCGTTTGCTGCTTTGTGAACACCGGCAATTGCAGTATAATCGTGGCCAGCAAAGACGCCGCCGGTCTTCAATTTAGAATATAAGTTTGCACAATCTTTGGTGAGTTGTTCGTATGTATGTAGACCGTCAATAAAGATAACATCAAATGAATCGTCTAGTAGTTGGTCGACAACATTATCCGAATAATCTTTCAACAGATTGAAACGATTATTGTAACCCGACAAACGATCTGTAAATCTCTGATAGATTGCTTCGCGTTCATTTAGGTTGTTTCCATTCCAGTCAACATAGTTTGAATACGGATCCACACCAGTCAATACACAGTCCGGATTACTATCCAATAAGAATTGTGTGGTGTCACCAATGTCACAACCAATTTCTAAAACTTTTGGATTGGACATTGCCGCAACCAAAACTCCCAGCCCATAACCAGAACATTTGAAGTTCGATTGGCTTGTGTTGAATGAACGAGAAGTTGTGTCGAATGTGATAGTATCACTCATAATTAAGTCCTATATGTGAAAAAAGAATCTGGATCATCTTGGTTAAATTTCTTTATCACCAAGTCTTTCCATTTTGGAACTCTGTCATATTGATGAACAATACAATGTGGAGTGCCAGCACTTGTTGTGATTAATTGTTCTTCAAAGTTGAAAATGGGTTCAGGCTCAACCAAGAATGGTCTGAATTGATCCATTTTGGACGGATCACCAGTTGTACCCAATTGAACCGCCCAACCGTCTTCTTGGTTTGTAAATAAAACGGCATCTTTGTATGGTTGTGTATTAATCAACACATTATATACGGCCTGGTCTACAATTGAAATTGGTCGATTAATAGCGTTCGTAAAAATATTGAAACACATGTCACGAACATAGTCTGATGAACCACCAAAAGTTCCAACATTATATATCAAGTTATCTTTGAATCTACTGTGTACCATTTCACCATATGTACTCATTAGATTGTCGTTGCCCCATGGTTCATCTTTGTAACGCATCGATTCAGAACCAGCTACAAGATTTTTATCGCCCATAGAATCAAATATCCACTGGCAAGGGTCTTTTTGGAAATATACATCTTTCACATCAGTGGTCACAACAATGTTATATTTTTCTGAATTGTGATGTAGAAAATTATAGATTGACCAGAATCTTGCTACATGAATTGGCGCATTGATCTTTGGCATACCGTGTATCTGAAAACCATGTTTAACTAACTGTTCTCTGGTTTCAGTTGATGCATCTCCAACGATCATAACTTTATCGCCTTTGAATCCACACTCATCTATAGAGAGAACCCAAGGTTTTAGTTGATTGAAATTGTAACCAGTAAATGCACCGATAATTAAGTTTTTGTCCATGGGAATTCTCCATTATATTTTTCATTCATCACTTTATTTCCATTTAAAAAGAATTCTGCATTGACAGAACCCGGATTACCATCGACACGATAGTTTACGGTATATTTGCCAGTGCAGTGAAATCTAGGAAAATGTTGTGCAATAGCTCCAAGGAACTTTCTATCTTGTCCCCATCCGCCATGCCATGCAGAAGCTAATTTTATCGCAGTTTCAGTTTTAATGCAATAGTTATTTGTATCAATGTGATTAATGCCATGATAAGATTGCCATTTACCTAATGATTCACAATCATCATTACAGACATAATCACCAGATTTATTTACAATCTTCCGGAGTGAGTAGGACCAGTCCAGGTTATTATCTTCAATCATTTTGATGCAGGACTCTACATGATTGGGTTCGAACCAACAGTCTTGATCCAGGTACAATACATAATCAGTATCGATTAGGTGTGTGAACGCTGCATATATGCGGTGCCCATAGAATCCATTTGCACCAACATTGATGGGTAGGAAACAGGTCTTGAGGAAAGAATTTCCTGCATAGTTGTCGGTAAGTATTTTTATCTTACCTTTGTATTGGTCACCATCACCAATAACATAACACTGTGTTTCAATTGTCTGTGATAATACAGACTCAATAGCATTCCGGACCTCAGGTGAACCTGTGGTCGGTATAATCACCGTAGCTTTCATAATTAACCTCTTGTTAGTTTCAATATCGCTTCTATTTGTTTCTCAATTGCTGGTTTTCGATTTGGCCAATAGATATATTCTTTGTCGCCTGTACTATGTAGTTTCTTCAGGAAAGGTATAATCATCTTTTCAAGTTCTGCTAATTTATTTTCAGTTTCAGTTAGATTGATTTTGTAATTTTCAACCGTCTGTACACTCTCTTTGATTACAGAGTTATATTCTTGTTCAGAAACGGCTGAGAATCCGAAATCGTGTTCAGAATCTTTATACTCTTTTAAAATTTTATCGAAATCTGTTAGTGCCATTTTATTGACTCAAATCTATTCTAAAAGCGACACCAGTTATTCCACCCCTAGATTTCCCTCTTATGTCGAACTTGACTTTTCTTTTTATACTTTCAACATAAGCACCATCTATTTCAAAAAATCCTTTTGGACTAATAATGCTATCAGCTGGTGCGCCGCGAAACTGTTTTAGCGATAACTCACCTGTCATAGCTTCATACAACAAAGCAGTAGTAAAATCTTCATCTTCTTCCACATATTTTAATAGAGAAGCCATCAAAGATTCTTTATTATTTTCCAGCCAGTATTCATAGTTTTTATCTTTAATTATTTTACCATTTTTTAAAAATTCATTAATAACTTTGGTTGATGCTTCTTTTTCAACTCTTGATTGATTACTTGATGATAACAATCGTGTAGGCATCTTTTTCAATTCATCTATAATTGATACCAAAACTTTACTCTCTTTTTGTGATGGTAAGTGTTTTGCGGCAGAAGAAAATAATTCAGCAGTTGATACACCTTGGCCAGATGCAAGTTGTACAGGCCCAGCCATTTTAACAGAAACGGTATGAATTTTTGAACCGACTCTAATAACAATATCAGTTTTTGGTTCGGGTTTTGCATAGATGGATCCAAATGGTCCACTTGAATCATCCGAATGCCAAATTTTAATTTTGTTTTGGCCAGCATGTTTTAAAATATGTTCTACACATTGATCCGCTTGAGTTATTATTTTGGGTGAATATGTTCTTTCAAATTTAGTTTGTTCATTATTTTTTATTCGAATTTTTTCTACAATACAAAACTCTAAATCAACACCTTCTGAAGCTGCCATAATTATCTCCAAATAAAAGTATTTATCTGATTATATCAATGGGCTTTCCAGAAGTCCAAACCTCCAACTCAGTTCTCAGTCTATTATCACTATTTAATGTTTCGAAACGATTTGTCGCCTTGTTTCTCCACCATTCAATCAAGTTTACCATTTTGTGTTTTTCATAGTTTTCACCAGGAATTAGTATATCGGACATACACTTAACATACTCTACCATGTTCTTGAAACCATAGTCACTATAATAATATCTTTTTTGCTCTGTCAACCCTTTTGCCTTCTGGATCGTTGCTATGAATGTATCCCCTTCAGGACTGCCTTTAAGTGCTGCTTTGGTAAGTGAAACGATTTTCATTGTAGTTTTCAATTTCTTACTTGAAACATCGTCATCAACAATATCACCAACCAGTTCTTCCACGTAACTGCGTAAGTCATCGTAGGATTTTCCGTGCATCATCGGTATGAAATCACTGTCGGTCAAACCTTTATAACGAATGTAAGGTTTCATGCCATCATACTGTGACACCGTTTTGGAACTTCCATATAAACTTGTCGTTTCAAACAAACACAAATTCATATTGTATTTTTTATTGACAATTTCACGCACCTCATGCGAGGTACAAATTGCAGCAAGTAATTTACCACCAAGATAATTATAACCAAAAGGTTGTGATGGAACAATAACAAAACCCATCATAGATGATCCATTGAACCTCTTGGACCATTCAGGTTGTTGTGTGAATACTTGGCCAAGCATTTCGTTGCGTGGCTTCATATTGATTACTGGTGAACCAAGGCGAATGAATCCTACAATCTTTCCTGTATTCTTCTCCAACACAGCCAATCTTATTTGACGGCCAACTGGAGAAATATTAATATGTGAACTGGTAATATTTAATAAATTTTCCCACTTCTCTTGTGGTATTTCCAATACTTCAAAATCCATATCTTTTGGATGCATAGTGAAGTCAGAAAATAAATCATCTTCTAAAGGGAAGAGAGGATTTGAAGAGAGACCACCAAGAGATGCCAGTTTCTGGTCACGCATATACTCATCGACACGATTAAAACTCCCAAAATAATTTTCAAAAACAGATGCACAATGTAGTGCTTCAACCTTTGTCAAGTTCATACTTTAAAACCTGAGAAACTCTTCTTCTGTGATTTCTCGCGGTCACCAAATGTGTTTAGTGGTTTGTCTTTGCCTGAATCGGTAATATCATTTTGTGCTGATTGTTCAACATCATACAATCTCATTTTCGACCTGTCAATGCCGAGAGTGAATCGTTTGTAATATGTTGGATCATTATATCGATTCTTCAATTGTTTCACCATGATCTGTCCCATTTCTTCCAACTCTTCTGACGAAATGAGAGCAAACATCAAATCTGCTGTTGCTGGCAAACCAAAAGACTCACTAGTGTCTTCGAGTCCGGGATCTGAACTTGAGAAACCTCCCCGAGTTGTTTGTGTAGCAGAAACAATTGGTACTCCGAATTCAACAGCAAGACCTCGCAATTCTTCGGCAATTGATTTGACATAGGTGTAGCTGTTGACATTTGCTCCTGCCTTAACCCTAGAACTACAACAAATGTTAAGGTAATCAATAAAAATGATATTAGGAACAAAAGATTTTTTAAGATTGAGTTCATTTAATAGTGTCCGAAAATGTGTAGCACTAGCTGAGGCTGTTGGGTATTCTTTAATAATAAGTTTACCAACGGTCTTCTCACGCAGCTTCATGAGTTTTTTGTCATACATATCTTTAGATAGATTGACAAGATCGTCAACAGTAACATTCAATAGATTTGCATCTATTCTTTCCGCAATGCGTTCTTCAGCCATTTCCATAGTGATATACAATACATTACGGCCTTGCACCAGCGCGCCTGCAGCCACATGGCACATGAATAGACTTTTTCCAACGCCAGTTCCGGCAAGAGCGATATTAAGCGTCTTAGAAGGTAAACCGCCCTTTGTGATCTTGTTAAAGAAATCCAAATCAAAAGGGATTCGCTCTTCTTTTCTGTGGTAGAATTCATATCGTTCATCCGTGTTTTCCAAATAATCGTGACCTACTGAATTGTCAAAACTAATTGCCAATGCATCAGATAGGATTTTTGGTATAGAACCTTTATCATTGACTTTATCTTTGCCGTCAAGAATTGAGATTGAACCCAACACGGCATTATATATTGCTTTTTCTTGACAGAACTGTTCTGTCCTATCTACGAGCCATTCGATTTTTGATAATTCGTTTTTAGACTGTTCGATATCTTTGAGAGATGCATCACAACCCTCAACTTCATCTTCTGAAAGTGTTCGCTTCTCTTTGACGGCCAGTCTTAGTGCTTCAATTGTTGGTGATGAATTGTATTTGTTTGTGAAAACAGCGATCTCATTATAGATCGTTCTATCAACTTTATCCGTAAAATAATCTGGCTTTAAAAATGGAAGTACCTTTCGCAGGTACTCTTCATCATAAATCAGATTCTTTAAAATTGTTTGTTCCAGCTTCATCAATAATTTCCTGTTCAATATTGGAAGACATTAACTCCACCAATAGGTCGCCAATGTAATTTTTAAAGTCATCATCTTTTTCAAGTTTGGATGGCTTACCTACATTAGATTCTAACACATCATATGCAAAAAGTAAATAGACCTGGTCATTTTCTTCTTTGAATTTTACTTTGCCATATTTGAATATGGTGTCTTTGTATGGTCCTTGTAGAAGTTTAATGTTTACCGTAGTCTTATCATCTTTAGGATAGATGAAACAATAATCAACACCCTCGTCCATGTTATCCTCCAGTCATCGTTGCAACATCAAAAGTCTGGTCGATGTCCGATTCCATGATACTACCAGATGCCACAGTGTATTTGTTTTCAATAAATTCACGGAAGGATTTTTGTTTCAAAATCGGCATCCAGAATTCTTTTGTATCGGTATCTTTTTCTCGGTACTTCTTGTCTTCAACTTCACCAGTTTCTATATTTACTTGAGAGTACCAACCATTGCTTGGTTTAACCACATGCTTGGATTCAATCGCAAGGTCGAGTAGACCAGACCAAGTACTAATGCCACCATCATAAGATACAGAAACAGGTATTTTAGATTTTTCTTTAACATATCGGGATTTTTCTACATTGATAATAAAATTGTAACCAATAACTTCGGTGCCTTCTTTTTCTTGTTGGCGACCAATGATGAAAATGTTATCGGCTGAATAGTAAGAACCGGTGCCACCACCAACAATATCTTTCGGATACAAACCGATTTCTTTGTATGTGTGATTGACAACAACCATGGGAATATCTTTGAGTGACAGATGCGGAGTAATCATTCGGAATAATGACTTGACCTGTTTAGCGCGAGACATATCAGCAACAGACTTTCCGTCCAAAGCATCATCAACTTCTTTCTTTGATGCCAAATTACCAATTGAATCGATTACGATAATCAAATGTTCACCGCGTTCTAGTTGTGTTAGTTGCTGCATTACATCAAACTTTAACTGTTCAATGTCTGTCAACGGTGTGTGTAGAACTCTATTAGTGTCAATACCAAAAGAATCAAAGTAACTCTGTGGTGTACCAAATTCAGAATCATAGAATAACAATGCTGCATCTGGATATTTGTCCAGATAAGATTTTGCCATCAACAATGAGAATGCAGTCTTAAAGTGTTTGGATGGACCGGCCCACATTGTAAGACCTGGAGTTAATCCGCCATCCAATTTACCAGAGAGTGCCACATTGATAATTGGCACAGCTGTTGAAATCATGTCTTTTGCATTAAAGAACTTTGATTTAGCCAATATAGCAGAATCTTTGATGCTGCTGTTCTTTTTAATTTTATCAAGAATACTCATTTTTTACCTTTTCATGAACATATATAAATCACTACAATTATACTTAGGTTCTTTTTTTTATCAACCAAAGAAATCATCCAGTGAACTTGTTTTTTCTGCCGACCAATTCATACTTCTCAAAATCACACTGATTGGTTCCAGAAATGCCTTATCGAATTGTAAATCATAATCAATGTAGTTGTCAAGCCCAAACTCTTTTGGTATACGAGATGGGAAAGAAATCACATCTTCTTTGAAATGATTTGGTACTTTTAGATAGGTGAACTTTAACTTCTCGCCTTCTTGGATAAGTTGATACTTTTTAGTCAAACCTAGTAGTGTCAGATTGTGATTGTATAAAATAGCGCCGCGCACATGGATTGGTGTACCTTTTTTATACAACATTACCGGATCAGAATATGTGCGTAAACCATTTAGACCCCGAGGAAAAGAGATTTCTTCCGGTGGCAACTTTTTAAACTCTTGTCTGAAATCTGCAATAAATTTCTGAACATCATCTTCAGTGCCATTCATCATCAACTTAATAGCCAAACGCATTTTCTCACGGATAGCCGATGGTGTGGAAGATTTAATCATTTCCAATCCCATCACCTTCATGTGTGGTTCTGAGTATTGTACGCCTTCATTGTTGTACACATTTAAGATATATCTTTTCTTGGCAGTCCAGACACCTTTATCGGATAGACCTTCGCGTTTCATCTGCATCTTCTGTTGATAAGCGTGTACATATATCGCAAGTTCTTCATATGACTTGTCAATAAATGGTTGCAGTTTTTCTTCACATACTCTGTCCATGAAACTGATAACTTTTTGTCCAGGCATCTTAACAACACCATCGACACCATAAACCTTGTTAACCAACTCGCCGAGTCTTAGATAGATTGAGTCTGTGTCGGATGCAATAACATAATCCACATCTTCTGTCTGCACAATCTTATTCATGTACTGGTTAATCTTCGCCTCAATCCAACGAATACTTAATTGGCCAGCAGTGGTGACACCCAAGGCCATACGCAAATCATAAAACCGGAAATACTGAGAGCCCAAAGCACCGTAAGCACTATTAAGTGATACCTTTTTAGCCAACTGTAGGTTGTTGTATCTGGCAATAAGTTTCTCAATTTCATATTTTTTAGAATCATCTTTTTCATCTTCATACTCTTGTTGGGATTTCAACATCAGGTTTTTGAATTTTTTACGATCCTGATACATCTCTTCCATCATTTCTGGTAAGAAACCTTGCTTGTCGGTTCGAAAGAATTGGCCGTTGGGTGTTATTGTGGCATTTTCCAAACTTGAAATGTCAATTTGTCTTTTCAAGAGTTTATCTACAGAAACACCTTGAGAAAGAATGTCACGCATCTCTTGAGTGTAATTTTGAGGATCAATAATTGTTTCTGGTGAAATGTTATATTGCATCATCAAATGTGGATACAAACTATTCAAGTCGAATGATGCAACCCAATTGTGTAATCCTACCTGCACCTCTTTAACATAAGCACCTTCAAACGCAGAGTCTTTATCCTGTGTCTCGCGTGGAGGCACAATAATGTCTTTGTTCAACAGATAGGAATATGTCATCGAATCCCACATACGAGTTTGTGCAAACACATCTTCGTAGTTACACTTAGTATCATATGCAAGAGTTAAAGCCAGTTCAACCAACTTCAACTTATCTTCCATCTTTTGTACTAGTCGAACGTCTTTAATATTATATTCAATAAACTTTTGGTGATTCAAACGATATAGTGCATGAAGGTTGTCATACTCATCATAAGAAATCTTACCTTCACCAAGTTCAACCTGAGCAATATTATCCAAACGATAGGACTCTTGTGACTTACCACCAGGTGCATACCATTTGTACAATTCAATATAGTCGAGAGATTCTACACCAACAAAACTGTAAGCGATTAACATTCGGCCATTAATATTTGTTTTGCGTTCGGAAATATAATTCCACGGAGACAACTTCTTAGTTTCATCTTCACCAAGAATTTTGCGAAACCTGTTTACAATGTATGGTATATCAAAGAACTTGGTGTTCCAGCCAGTAATAACATCTGGACATTTTTCAGCCCATAGTGTAATGAATTTCTTACAAAGATCCCATTCATCTTTACACTTAACGTAATTAACATTAGATACGTCATTCTCTTTGTCAATTTCTTTATCATATTCACCACAAGCAAATACCCAAGTTTTGCCATCGGAATATTGTATACATATGGCTGTGATAGGTTCATTGGCTAGATATGGATCAGGGAAACCATTTTCAGATCCAACCTCAATGTCGATGTAAGCAACGGAAATCTTATCGATATCCCAGTCAACCATTTCGGTATGTTGATCGGCAATGAATGCATATTCGTACCGAGTATTGCCGTAGATTTTATCCGTGCCGGGAACATCACTATATTGTTTGACATATTCTCTGGCTTCGTTTATGCTATCAAACTTCTTTTTGAAGAGGTTGATGCCGTCTAGGGATTTATATTGTCTACTATTTTCTTTGGCGACCTGTCTTTCTTTACGAACAGGAAGATACAGTGATGGACTATAATCAACTCTAAGTTTGATTTTTTTGCCATCTTTGACACCTCGGTAGAGAATTCTACCACCGAGGGATTGAACATTGGTATAAAAATTAGACATTAACCTGTAATAATACTTGGTTGTTTAGGTAGGATAATACCTGATCCAAAAATTTGGTTGTAGTTTGTGATGAAGTCTTCGGCTGGAACATATTCATATACAATGTGTGTCCGTAGAAATTTAAATTCTGCATCGGTTTTTTGTTCAGCATGGATGGGAAATGGTGCAAAACCAACATTTGGTGTACCATCTTTACCACGCACTACAGCAATGCCGACTGGATTTTTTACCACAACAACCGATTGTGATTGGTTTTCTGTAACTTCACCTAGAACTTCTTCGCCGGTGACTAATTTAAATACACAAATATTCATAGTGTGGATGCCTTTTTTATGATGTTTTGGCGGTCTCTAACCGCATAAATAGAAATAGAGTTGTAATTATATATCATTCTCAGTGAAAAGTCAACCTGAAAAAATATATCTACCACAACAATAAGGGAAAAGAATGTTCAAAAAGTTAACCACATTGGTTCTTTTTGTTATGTTTACATCATCAACGGTTGCACAACCAATCGTAACTGACTCGACAAGTAAATCTACTACCGATTCTACATCTACCAGTAAAACCACGGTAAATTCTCCACCACCTACAGCCGTTGCGCCAGCAATCACAGTAATAAACAGTGATGTTTGTGCGGTTGGATATTCTGGTGCTGCTCAAACACAAATACTTGGTATCTCTTTTGGAGGTACTGTTACAGATAAAAATTGTGAACGGTTAAAATTAAGCCGTGCTTTATATGATATGGGCATGAAAGTTGCCGCAGTATCTACTATGTGCCAAGACGAGCGTGTGTTTACCGCTATGATGAATGCGGGAACCCCATGTCCAGTTGATGGAAAAATTGGAGCGGCTGCCAAAGAAATTTGGGATATACAACCAGGACGTATACCACAAAAAGTTAAAAGTTTAGAGTAATGAAACTCTTTAGTTTTTTGTTAGGATGTTTACTGAGTTATTCGGTAACATATGCACAGGTTGTGACTATTCAAATTCCAGGAAGTCCTCTATCCTTAAATGTGATGGCTAATCCGCAGCCATTACAATTTATCAATAATAATCCTGCAGCAACACCTTATCAACTATATGATGATGGATATGCAAATGTGCCATTGGGATTTACTTTCCCATTTTTCGACAGAACATTTACTGATTCAACAATGTATAGTAATGGTACTGTGCAGTTTGGGCCAATGAATCCAGGAAATAACACATTCTGTTGTACTGGTATTACTATCGATAGAAACACATCATCAGCATATAACCACAGTATCTTAATGATGCAAACGGACATGTATGGTGATCCTGGATCACATTATTCATTGGGTAACGGCAACAGTATGACATATGGATGGTATAATGTTGAACGCCTTGGTGTACCACAAAATAAAACCAGTTTTGAATTGAAGATTGATAGTACTGGTGGTATTGATATGCGTTGGACCGGTGCAGTAATAACAATGAACACACCGGCAATTGGCATTATAGGTGATGCATCAAAAGGTGAGTTTGCAGTATTGCAACAGGGTGGTCTGAATCAAAATTTCACTATTCCTGAATTAACACAGATGACTA
>Ga0315905_10003599_pt1 | contig 15946 bp, 12 predicted proteins | sample LakEriMetagenome_5_FD_203522 | JGI IMG/M metagenome (GOLD analysis project Ga0315905, IMG submission 203522) | Freshwater fungal communities from buoy surface, Lake Erie, Ohio, United States - Buoy 4 MA121 | ecosystem: Environmental > Aquatic > Freshwater > Lake | place: USA: Lake Erie, Ohio... | reverse complement strand
CTCTGACGTATTTGCCAAGGATGCGTTTCATCGGACAGGGCTTTATCGTCCAGTTCGGCCCACGCGTGGTATCGCTGCTGACCAGTGGTGAGTATCCCGGCTGGCAGCAGATCCATGATGAGCTTTCGTGGCTCCTTGAGCGACTCCAGCTCGCGGGTTTCGTCCATGAGGGAGAACGCCTTGGTATGCGCTATATCGATTTTTTCGAGGAGGACATTTTCTCCCACTTGGTACTTGATGTCCGTTCCGGCGGGGAAAGTATCACAGGAGTGGAAATGAATTTTTCCACCGTTTTCCGCCGGGGGGATCTTACCGCGCGCTTGATCCTGAATAACGGTGCGATGATCACGCGAGACAACGTCGTCATTTGTGGCAGTATTCTCGATCTCGATGTATGGTTGGAAGCTTCTGGATTCGACATTTTCGTTGATGCTGTTGAGAAATTCGAGGAGGCTCATCGCTGCAACAAAGAGATCTTTTTCGGGCTCTTAAAGACGAATTTCCTCGACAGACTCGCTCCCCAATACGAATAACTCTTGACACATGACATTCAGTAATTCCGTTCTTCCTTACAAAACGGCATCATGGCTGTCCTCCCGCACGGAGGAATCCCTTCTGCCCCGTCATCGCATTGCCGCTCCAGGCGACGTGGCACGGGAGCAACTCGTGGCACGCAAGCTCGGAGTCAATGGCTGGAAGCGTTGGCAGTATTTTCGTCAGCATTTTTCCGGCAGGTGGGGTGACGAGGGGCAGTGTCCCGTTTCTCCCCGCTCACAGCAATCTTTGTTGATGGCTCTCGAATCGCTTAATTTCCCGCCCGAAGTAAAGCCCAGCTTGTTTCTTACCGACGACGGCCACTTTGAGTTGGCATGGCGCGATGAGGAGGGCAAGTCCGTCCAGATGGAATTCGGTCCAACAGAGTTTGAACTTTTTATGGAGGAGTCGGGTATCGAGGAAACTCACCCGAATGGTTTGCTGGGTGAAGTGATTGCCAAGCATTTTTCTTCAAAATGACCATGCCAATCGACGCCACGGAGGACATCGCCAAGGCCATTTGTTCGGACAAATTTGACGCTGTCAGCGGTGAAGTATCTGCCAGTCTTTTTAAAGGAAGTGGTTCATCAGTAAGCCGATTGTCCCTTTGTCCTCTGGAAGAAACATGGGAAATGTTTCGACAGCGTGTCGAAAAGCCACCACTGCGCATCTTGGAGCGGATTGGCGTGATCAATGTCGGGCACTTGGTGGAAGTTGGCCAGAATTTTGAGAACAATCCAACAACGCTTACTGTCGAAGCCGTGCCGTTGGAAGGCTACCTCTCCCATGCAGAGATTCCCCAGAAGATATCACGAGGCTTATCGAACGAGATCGTCAAGCATCTGAATTTAAAACAGGAGAGCTAATTTCCGGTATACGTCGCTGGGGTCAGTCCTCTTGACTAACTTGTTGCTACATCAAGGACTGGGACGAGTTTGATGAGTAGTTTTCGCTGTTTTTTCTCGGTGTTGAGGTTGAGTTTGAAGGCGACTTCTTCTTGATAGGGTTGCCCACTTGATCCTATAGTTCGCAGTTGGAATTGCAGAATTTCTCTTTAAGCCTTGTAGAACATGGGCTAGAGAGGAAATATGATTCGTTTTTCGTTTCACCTAATGGGTGAAAGCGTGGCAAAAATCCAATTTGCATGCTGGTAACCCTTCATCATTGGTTTGAAGACGAAATCAATCGCATTTGAGCGTATTTTGGCATTGTAACTGCGGTTTCTAGGATCATGCAAGTGTCGAAGTGAATTGTGGAACGAATGATAAAAAATCGCAGCCTGGCACAATGCCATTTGCGACGGTAGGAAAACTAAACAATACCCCCCAGTTGCCAATCAGAAATGCCATAGAACTTCCCAGGTTGATGAAGCCAGGGAGATGCTCAAAGGCAGGGATTGCTGTCCCTAGCGATCCGGTGGGGGCAGGATGCTTGACGTGCAACCTTCCTTCCTGACTCCCTCGCTTTGTTGGCGAACGATAGCGTGGGGCGAAGGTAGATCACGTAAGGGTGATCCGCGACCGCCCCCCACCGGAACGCTCGGAGATCGTTCCCCGCCTTTTTCACTCGCTTTGTTGGCGAACGATAACGTGGGGTGAAGGTAGATCACGTAAGCGTGATTCGCGACAGTCCCCCACCGGAACGCTCGGAGATCGTTCCCTGCCTTTTTCACTCGCTTTGTTGGCGGACGATAGCGTGGGGTGAAGGTAGATCACGTAAGGGTGATCCGCGACCGTCCCCCACCGGAACGCTCGGAGATCGTTCCCTGCCTTTTGATTGCGACATTCCTTGTCAATCTTTTCCCTAACTTGATCGCCGTGCAGAACTTCCGAAGCTCCAAAAAAACTTTTTTCCACGATACAAGAAAGTTGCGATGACACAAAAAAGTATTTTTATGATATCGCGGAAAGTTTTGAACGCACAAAAATATTTTTTTGCAGCACCGCAGAAAATCGGGATGGCATAAAAATGTTTTTTTATGCACCCAAAGAAAGTTGTGGTGTCACAAAAAAGTTTTTTTGTAGGTCCCCAGAAAGTTGCGATGGCATAAAAAGGGTTTTTTCAATGGCACCTGAATTAAAGCGACACTGCATGCACCCTGGAAACTCCGCACTGCGCTCGCCAGCAAAGGCCCCGATCACGCAGCCCTGCCTTTTTCCCCGGCCCGATGGATCGGGCGGCTTTCGTGACCATGGATGGTGTCGTCGAATGGAGCACGGCGGCTTTGGGAACCGTTGAGGGGAACCGGCTGTCTTTCCTCCGGCAAATGCGCTTCCCGCATTCGCTGGTATGCCCTACTCGGCATTCACCTACGATTGCGGTTTCAAGGATGAACATGCGAAATCGGGCACCCCCCTATTTTCCCCCTCTCCGGGCCGCTCATGCGCTTTCTTAACGGCCTTCACCTCAAAGGCATTTCCGGGCAATGTACCCATGCGGAAACTCAAAATGACAAAAACCGGTCCTGTTTGCGCTGCCGGGCAAGTTGTGAGCCGTTAGAGCGTAATGACTGCCTGGGAGTCAATCACCCGGCGCATCGCTCGGCGATGTAGGCGAGTGATTCATCGATACGGTCAATGAGAATTAGACAGAGGTCGCCGGGTTTGAGGCGCGACAGTGCGGCGTCGATCGCTACAAATTCACCGCGGATTTCTTCAATGTGGGTGGTGCGGCTGGCGTGGGTGAGTCCGTCACGAAGGAGGGCGGTGATCTCGCCATCGGCCCTGCCTCGCTGGCAGTCGTCTTGATAAAGAATAACCTCGTCGAAGGCGTGGCCGAGTATTTCGGTTTGCATGCGGATGTCGCAATCCCGTCGGTCACCCGCACCACTGATGACCACGATGCGGCGTTGTGCCGACATGCTCTCGATGGCCTGGATTAGGGCGCGGATGGCGTCGGGATTGTGGCCGTAATCCGCTATGAGGGTAGCCCCGTGGTAGTTGAAGAGGTTGAATCGGCCGGGCGCGGTTTCGGCGTCGTTCACAAAGGTGGCCATGCCTTGGCGAATATGTTCCCAGGTTAGATTGAGGCCCCATGCGGCGGCGGTGGCGGCCATGGCGTTTTCCACTTGAAAACGGATGCTGCCGTTGCGGGTGATAGGAATGTCCTTGAGGGCGATCTTGAATCGGAGCTTGCCCTTGGCGGCGACAATGTGTCCGTCTTCGACGAAGACGCCGCGTTTGCCCTGGGCGAGATGTTTGGCGAGGACGCGTTCGTGCCGGTCGAATGCAAAATAGGTGACAGAGCCGGGGCAGACATTCGCCATGGCGGCGACGACGGGATCTGCGGCGTTGAGCACCGCGACACCGTTGCGGGTGACGCTGTGGACGATGACGCGCTTGACGGCAGCGAGATCCTCGAGGCTGGCGATGTAGTTGATTCCGAGGTGATCTCCCATGCCGATATTGGTGACAACGGCGACGTTGCAGCGATCAAAGCCCAGGCCTTCGCGCAGAAGACCTCCGCGGGCGGTTTCGAACACTGCGGCATCCACATCGGGATGAAAGAGAACGTTGCGGGCGCTGCGGGGACCGCTGCAATCGCCGGTATCGATGCGTTGGCCGGTGATGTAAACGCCATCGGAATTGGCCATGCCGACACGCTTGCCCGTCTGATGGAGCAAATGGGCAATAAGACGGACTGTGGTGGTTTTGCCATTGGTGCCTGTCACGGCGACGACGGGAATGCGACCGTCTTCAGACTTGGGAAAGAGGGAGGAAATGATTGTTTCGCCGACAGGGCGACCTTTGCCGAACGAGGGCTGGAGATGCATGCGCAGGCCGGGCGCGGCATTGACCTCGATCACCCCACCGGATTGGCTTTCCAGAGGTTTCAGCACGCATTCGCAAACGACATCGACACCGCAGAGGTCGAGGCCGACGATTTGTGCCGCAGCCGCGGCGCTGGCGACGATATCTTGGTGGACATCATCGGTGACATCGGTGGCGGTGCCTCCGGTACTGAGATTGGCGTTGTTGCGCAGAATCACCCATGCCCCTTTGCGCGGCACCGAATCGGCATCGAAGCCTTGTTTCGCAAGTGCGGCCATGGCGATCTCATCAAAGTGGATCTTGGAAAGGAAGTTGCAGTGTCCCTCGCTGCGCCGGGGGTCGCTGTTGACCTGTTGGACAAGGTCGCGGATGCAATGTTCACCATCGCCGATGATATGCGGGGGGTCGCGGCGCGCGGCGGCTACGAGCTTGCCGTCAATCATGAGCAGTCGGAAATCATGGCCCGGAAGGTATTTTTCAACCATCACATCGGCGCTGATTTCACGCGCTGCGGCGTACGAGGCAAGGACGAGTTCGCGGGTTTCAATGTTGGATGCCACACCCTTGCCTTGATTTCCATCGCGTGGCTTGATGACCACGAGGCCTCCGAGCTCGCAGGCTGCCTTCCACGCGTCCTCGGCATCGGTCACGGAGCGGCCCTTGGGGGTGGGGACTCCGGCGGCCTCAAGTAGTTGTTTGGTGAGTTCTTTGTCTTGTGCGATCGACTCCGCGATGGCGCTGGTGCTGTCCATTTCCGCCGCTTGGATGCGCCGCTGTTTGCTACCCCAACCGAACTGGACGAGGCTCCCTTCGGTAAGGCGTCGATAGGGAATGCCACGGGCGACAGCGGCGGCGACGATCGCGCCGGTGCTGGGTCCGAGGCGCAGTTCTTCGTCGAGCTCGCGCAGGCGGCTCAGGGCGGCGGACAAATCGAAGGATTTGTCCTCGAGTGCGGCGACACAGAGTTCCTGTGCCAATTCGACAGCATGCCTGCCCACGTCTTCCTCCGTGTATTCGACGACGATTTGATAGATATCGGGTTCGCTGGTGGCGACCGAGCGGCTGAAGGCGACTTGGCAGCCCGCCTGTGCCTGCAATCCAAGGGCGGCCAGTTCCAGTGCGGAAATCATCGTGGCACCCGGTTCGAACGGTTCGATTTCAGGAAAGCGTTCGCGCAGGCGCTGTTCAAAGCCAGGGAGCTTGTCAAAGTGGATATCCTTTTCTACGCATTGCACGACTACTTGGATTGAAGTGTGCAGGCTCCAGATATTGGGTCCACGAAGCGCCCTGATGCTAAGAATATTCATGTTGTAAATCGAATCAATTAGTTGAAAACAGGGGACTGATCGCAAACTTGTGTGGCCTCATCCGCATCGTAGGAGAAAGTCATGATGCCGGTTTGGATCACGTGATGGGGAATTCCCAACGCCCAGGCGGCACCTACTGCCGCCAATATGTTTTCCAAAATTTCGTGGCTTGGGTTATCGATCACGAGCGGAATCGCGGACAGAGCCATCAGCGGTGATTCATTGCCGCCGGTGGCCAGAATCAACTCGTCATCGCGGACAAACACCACGCGAGCGCCACTTGCACGGTGCTGCGTGACAACTGGCGAGGAAGGATCAATGGCGAAGAATATCACCTCGCCATCACAATAGCGGGACAGTTCAGCGACCATCGGGTCCGCGGCATGGAGAACCGCCACTCCGTCCGGCAGGACGACATCCACTTGCGTGCGAAAAATTTGGGAAACCTTCTCGGGCTCTTCGATGTGGAATCGCCCGTAATGGCTCGCGGGATTGATTCGGGTCACCACCCCGACCTCGCAGCGATCGTAGGCCAAGCCTTGTCCGAGAATCACATCCGCTCCGTTTTCCAATACTGCGGCTTCAACCGCGCGGTTCATCAGCACCCGTGTTGCGTACTTCCAATTGCCGCAGTCACCGATTTCGATTTTCCGTCGATCGAGAAACATGCCGTCACCGCAAGCCAAGCCGATGAATTTCCCCGAAAGTCGCAAGAGTTCCGCCACCAGTTGTGCGACTTCGGACGTGCCGCTCGATCCGCTGATGCCGACTACGGGAATTCGCCCGGTATCGTGATTGGGAAACAAATGATCGACGATCGCCCTGCCGACAGGACGGGGTTCCCCTTTGCTGGATTGCAAGTGAAGCGTTAAACCGGGGTCCGCATGCATCGCGGTGATCACACCATCCTGTTTGGCAAGAGGGATGCGGATGTCATCGGCCAGCACGTCGACCCCGACAATGTCGAGGTCAAGCACCCGTGCAGCCAGGCGAACAGCGTTTGCGGTTTCAGGGTGGACCTCGTCCGTGACATCAACGGGAGCGGTTCCGGCATCGATGCGAGCGGCAGCCACCATTTGTCCCGCAATCACCAGCAGGCGGTGATTTCCCGAAACATCATGAGAGTGGCTCTCATCGGGTTCTGCTACTGGCAACCCGCATGACTTCAATAGCGTCCTTGTCAGTTCGGGATATCGGGCAATTCCATGTGCGATGGCTCCGGTGCGGTCGGTCTGTGTCGACCAGATCCTGCGTTGACGGGCACCGTAACCGAGTTGCACCAGATTACCGGTGGATAATCGGATCGCTGGAATACCTCGATCTTTGGCGGTGGCCGCCGCAACGATGCATGCGGCATCGGGTTCCAACATGTGCTGACGTGCCAAGGTACGCAGGTCCAGCAGAGTGGCTTCCACATCGAAGCTAGAACCCGCGATGGCCGCGAGAACCAGCAATCGCGCTGCCTCCATGCTCGCACGAGTGGCCACTTCATTAGGAGCGCTGACGACGACCTTGTAAACACCCCGCGGCCCAGCTTCACGGGCCTTGCCAAATCCACCCGGTATTCCCGCCAGGTTCTGGAGTTCCAACGTGATGTGTTCCAGAATGTGCCCCGTCCATGTGCCTTCGTGCAAGCGCTTGATAAAACCGCCAGGTTCGCCATAGCTGCAACGGTGCTCGGCCAGGGATGGCAGCCAGGCGCAGAGTCGATCCACGAAGCCGGGGAGGGTGTTGGAAGGGCTGTCTTCCAGTTCTCCGATGTCCACCCACGCTTCCAGCACGGAGTGATAGGTCCAGATGTTAGGTCCGCGAAGGTAAAGAAAATTGAGGAACCGAATATCGCGGTGTTTCATGTCGTTGACGTCCCGCCCTGCGGTGACGACGGGTTTTATTTCTGGTTCCTGCATTCAAATCAAGTAAAGTGTCTTAAATTTTTCAATAAGTAGGGCAATATTGCTGATAATTTGATTGCAAGCGCGGTGAAATCGGGCGAAACCCGATGTGCCTCACCGCCGCGCCTGGCGCGAACGATTTCAAATCCGTGGCCATTCCCGATGACGTCAGCTGATCTCTCGCGCCCTCAAAACGCCATCACGGCCCTGCCCGAATCCTGGCGCAGCGGAATCGTCGCCGCGACCGCGGATCAAGAAACCGTCACCGGCTGGCTCGAACTGGACCTCAACCGACAACTGCGCTTCGAGCCGGGCATCGTCGTTCTAACCGATCGCCAATTGCTGGCCAAGGCCTTGAGTGACTCCCGATGGCAAAGCTGGGACATACAGGCCAGGATGGTTTTGGAACACCGCGACCGCGCGGGCGTCGGCACTCTGGACCTGCTGCACGAAAACGGCTTGCTTGCCCGCTGGCGGCATACGCTGGGCAGTGACTTGGCGGTCAGGCGATTCCTCGAACAATTTCAGGAACAGGTAGATGCCTTGGTCGAAAAGCGCGAAGTGATCCAAGCCGCGGATCTCATTTGCCCGATTTGTGATTCCCCGATTGCCGGGGGCGGCGACGACTGTCCGGCATGCGCGAAAACCGTCAATGCATCGCCTTCGGCATGGACGTTGTTCCGATTGTGGCGCTTTGCCAAACCCCACAAGGGGCGCTTGTTGGCGGGTTTTCTGCTGACTTTGTTAGCCACCGCCGCGACGCTGGTGCCCCCTTATCTGTCGATGCCATTGATGGACAAGGTTCTGATCCCATTCCAGAACGGCGTGCCCATTGACTCCGCCAAAGTGATGCTGCTGCTCGGTGGCCTGCTTGGCGCGGCGTTCCTGGCATGGATTCTCGATTGGGCGAAAACCTACATTCTCGCCCTGGTCAGCGAGCGCATCGGCTCCGACCTTCGCACCACCACCTACGAGAAACTGCAAGGCCTCTCGCTCGAATACTTCGGCGGCAAACGCACGGGCGACCTCATGACCCGCATTTCCTCGGGCAGCGACCGTTTGTGCGTATTCCTCTCATCGCATCTGCTGGATTTCCTGACTGACCTGCTGATGATCCTGATGACTTCGGCGATCCTGATTTCGATCAACCTGAAGTTGGCACTGGTGACATTGGTTCCTCTGCCTTTCATTGCGTGGCTGATTCATGTGGTTCGGGATAAGCTTCACCACGGTTTTGATCAGGTCTATCGGATTTGGGCGGAGGTCACCAGCGTATTGGCCGATACCATTCCCGGAATCCGGGTGGTCAAAGCGTTCTCACAGGAAAATCGTGAAGCGCAGAGGTTTCGCGATGCCAACGCACGCAACCTCGCCGTCAACGACCGCGTCAATAAAGTCTGGTCGCTCTTTACGCCGACGGTAACGGCGCTCACTGAAATCGGACTTCTGGTTGTCTGGGGATTCGGAATCTGGCAGGTTTCCAAACATGAAATCTCGGTGGGCGTGCTGGTGGCATTCCTCGCCTACATCAACCGGTTTTACTCCAAGCTCGGTTCGATGAGTCGAATTGTTTCCGTTACCCAAAAAGCGGCGGTCGGTGCCAAGCGGATTTTTGACATCCTCGATCATGTTTCGAGTGTGCCGGAGCCGGCCCATCCGGTACGATTGGAAAAAGTGAGTGGTGCGATCGAACTTCGTGATGTGGGTTTCCGATACGGAACAAGGACCATCCTGCGGGACATCAATCTAACGATCAACCCCGGCGAGATGATTGGTCTCGTGGGACACAGCGGCTCGGGCAAGAGCACCTTGGTGAACTTGATTTGTCGGTTTTACGATGTCGCGGAAGGCTCGATCCGCATTGATGGTGTTGATATACGTTCGTTGCCGGTCTCCGAATATCGTCGCAACATTGGCCTGGTGCTGCAGGAGCCGTTTCTGTTTTTCGGCACGATCGCGGAAAACATCGCCTACGGCAAACCCGAGGCGACGCGCGACGAGATCGTGGCTGCGTCCCGCGCGGCCCACGCCCATGAATTCATCCTGCGCCAGCCGCTGGGCTACGATTCACTCGTCGGCGAGCGTGGACAAGCATTGTCCGGTGGAGAACGACAGCGGATCTCGATCGCCCGCGCCCTGCTCATCGATCCCCGCATCCTGATCCTTGACGAGGCCACTTCATCCGTCGACACCGAGACCGAACTGGAAATCCAGGCAGCGCTCGACAACTTGATCCGCGGTCGCACCACGCTGGCCATCGCCCACCGCCTTTCCACCTTGCGGCGTGCCGACCGGCTGGTGGTCATGGATCGCGGTCAGATCGTGGAAGAGGGAATCCACGAGGACCTGCTTGCCAACAAAGGCGCCTACTACCGGCTCGACCGGGCTCAGACCGAGTTTTTCAATGGTGGCCCGGCTGCGGGTTCCGGCGATGATGACGCTGTCGAAATGACCACCATGAAACAAATCTAACGATCAATGGCCGGAGATATACAACTTCATCGCAACGCATCCGGGCAGCTCGTGTTAATGGATTCCGAAGGCAGGGAACATGTGAACGTCGAACTGGCGAGGGCTTTTCCGATCTCCGCGCCGCTCGATGGGATTTCCATGTTGGATCAGAATGGCCGCGAACTCGTATGGATTCCGCGACTGGACGATTCAAGCCGGGAAATCAGGCGCTTGTTGGAAGAAGAGCTGCAAAGCCGGGAGTTCATGCCGGAAATCAAGAGGATTCGCGGTGTTTCCGGATATGCGACGCCATGCACATGGCAGGTGGAAACGGATCGGGGGGATACGGAATTCGTGCTGAAAGCCGAGGAGGACATACGACGCTTGTCTACGTCGGCCTTATTGATAGTGGACAGCCGTGGCATTCAGTTCCTGATTCGCGACCCGCGAACATTGGACAAGGCCAGCCGCAGGATTCTCGACCGCTTTATGTGATCGACAGGGGCAAAGCCATGACCCGGCAGGCACCGGGCCACAAGGCATAGGGGAATTTATGGATTGCCGAGGCAACAAAGCCGCTGTTGAATTCCAAGCAAAACATTCCAACATATGCATTCTTAGCAGAACCCATGGGGGGGCACATGATCCGCATGGTACTTGGTCTGATGACGGTTTACGCAGGCCCCGACACAGCACAACAGCGAGCCGCCCCTGCACATCAAGCCCAAAAGCAAATTCCTAACAATCAGCTGCGAATCATTACCTGAGGTTCGCCAGGAAATCATCCGCGATTTTCCAGTGAACTTCTTGTTTTTCGGGGGATTGCTTTTCCCAGCTTCGAGCCATCATCGAGAGTCGTGGGTTTTTACGAAAAAACGGCGTATAGTCGCCGATGAATTTCCAAAAAAGTCCATCCCAGATCGGACACCAAGGGCCTTTCGGCTCATCCGACATTTTCAAAACATAGTTGGATCCAGAAATGTATGGCTTGGTGGTGAAGGTGCCGCCATCGGCGAATTGCGACATTCCATAGACATTCGGAACCATCACCCAGTCATAGGAATCCACAAACATTTCCATGAACCAACGATACACGTCGTCCGGCTTGATCCGGCAAAGAACCATGAAATTCCCGAGCACCATCAGTCGCTCAATGTGATGGCAGTAACCGTCATCGAGCAACTGTCGGATCACCCGGTCGACCGGCGGTATGCCAGTGCTGCCATCGTAAAATGACTGCGGCAGCGGGCGGGTGAAATTCCAGAAGTTGCCGTTGCGAATCTCAATGCCGCGATGGTGGTAGATGCCGTGCATGAACTCGCGCCAGCCGATGACCTGGCGGATGAAACCTTCTAACGAATTCATTGGAATCTCGCATTGAGAAGCCTTGTGGAGCACCCGGTCGATCACGTCTTGAGGATCGAGCAGACCGATGTTCAACATGGGAGTGATGGCGGAGTGATAGATGTAGGCGTGCTGGGTGGATATGGAATCTTCGTAGAGGCCGAAGTTGGCCAGCCGCTCGTCGATGAACTGATCGAGCCAGGCCTCGGAATCCTTGCGGGTTACGGGCCATCGAAAGTTTTTCAACGAACCGGGATTGTTGGGAAATTTGCGACCGATGTAAGTAGCAGCCTCTTCCGTGAAGGCATTGCGGGAACTGGCAGGTTCACGCGCCGGCACATGGCCTTTGGGCAGCTTGGCGCGGTTTTCGGTATCGAACGACCATTTGCCGCCAAGGGCGCTGCCATCTGCGTCGAGCAACACGCCCATTCGTTTCCGTTGCTCTTCGTAGAATTTTGCCATGAAGGGCTTTTTTCTGGAAGCCAGATGGGTTTCAAGGAAGTTTGGCGGCGTAATGAAATTCGGCGTGGGATGAACCACTACTTTTACACCGCGCGCAGCGGCAAAGCGCCTCACACGTCTCATCAGCAGGTCATCGGTGGGGTCGGCGAGGTGAACGATGGCAATGTTTTTTGGAATTGTTGCATTCAGCAATTGCACACTATCCGTTGCAGAATTTTCCGGCGCTTCGATGTAATGGATTGTCCTCTCCCCCGCTTGGATTTCAGCAGCGTAGGCTTTCATCGATGCGCGGTGAAGCATGATTTTTTGCTGATGCATTGATGTCGGCCAATGGGCGTCGTTGCCAAAAAACAGCGGATCTTCCAGCAGATAAACCTCGCCGCCGTGAGCCATTGCCGGGTGATCTGCGAAGAGTTGATGCGGAAAAATGAGGATCGCGGAGGACATGCGAAGATTTGTTAGATGCGCTGAGGATCCAGGCCCGGCACGGCGTGTGCCAGACGTGCGAGAGGTCGGAGTTGGAAGTAGGTATCGAGGGCTGTGGATGCCAGGCAGTCAACGCCGGTCAGATCAATGCCGCCATGATCCAACATGTTTTCTTCCGCCACTTGCACGAGCACCACGCGTCCGACAATCAAGCGGGTGCCATTTGCTGGTATGGGAATGATGTCCTCGAGTTCAAGGCCGATGCGGAAGCGGGACTCCGCAACGAAGGGCGCAGGGAACCCGGGATGGAAATGCGCGCTGAGACCCGTGGCGGCGAATTCCGAAACGTCTTTCGGGTAACGCGCGGAGCATTGGTGCGCGGCATCGAGTATCGCGGGATGGATATGATTGATCGTCCACGCCCGCACTTCTGTTAGATTTGCCAGAGTGTGGCGTTCAACGAGATCGGGGCGACTGACCATTCCCAGCAGACACGGTGACGAGCCGAGGTGCAGCACGCTCGAGAACGGAGCGAGATTGCATTGCCCTGCAAGGTCGGTCGTGCCGATGAGGCTGATCGGTTTGGCGCCCGGAAGTGATGTCGCGAATTGGACGCGGGTTGGCTTGTCCATGGCTGCGATGTCCTGGTCGGTGAATGTCTTCATGTCAAAATGTTCTCACCGAGGATAGCCCGCCATCGGGACGAAGGATTTGGCCAGTGAAAAATTTTGAGGCGTCCGACAGCAGGAAAGAAACGAGCTCGGCGACATCCTCGGCGGCACCGACTTGTTGCAGCGGATGACGTTTGGCAGCGGCTTCTTTTTTCACATCGGAATTCAGTAAATTTCCGGCAAGTGGCGTGTCGGTGAGGGAAGGCGCGATGGCATTGACGCGGATCCTGGGGGCGAGCTCGGCGGCAAGTGAGACCGTGAGACCTTCCACCGCGCCCTTGGCGGCGGCGATGGAGGCATGGAACGATAGCCCCTGCGCCACGGCAATGGTCGAAAACAGCACCACCGAAGCCGTGGGCGCGGCTTTCAGTGCCGGCAGTGCCGCCTGAAGCACTGCCACCGCGCCGAGACAATTGATGCGAAAATCGTTGAGAAAATCTTCCTCCGTGAGCCGATGAAACGGCTTCAAGGTAATGCTGCCAGGAAAATAGACCAGTCCATCGAGAACTGGCGGAAGTTCGAGAGCGGCGGGATGACGCGCATCGAAGGGAAGCACTGTGATGCCAAGCTCCGCGAGCGGTCCCGGGCTTCGCGCCGCAGCGACGAGTGATATCCCCTGCCCCTTCAGCAACCGCGCCGTCGCCAGCCCGATCCCCGAATTTCCGCCAATCATCAATATTGTCCGCGACATGGCGACAACATGAAGCGCGATTGAGCGGCGGCAAGTGACATTATGCTCTACCTGCCTTTTTTTTGCACAAGACCGCCCGCAATAGCCCTGGGCATCCGACCTGATAGAGATGCGAGCGACTACCCCAACTTTTCCGATACTGATGGAACCGCTTCAAAACGCAAATGGAAACCCCTGCAAAGTCGGGCAGTCGCGGCAAAAGCGGGGAACAAGGGCAGCGGTGCCGCACTTCGACCTTCCCCGGCCCTCAAAAACCGCCGCGGAAGCTGCGACGGGCGGTTGGTGATTCGTGGATCGCGATCTCAAAACCACGCGCTCATTTTTTCAATTGTCGGACTTTCCAATTCCCTCGATGTCGTTGAAATCGCCGTGACCCATCAATTCGATCAGCGGATTCATCTCCTCGGAAATGCACTTCCGTTCATTCATCCAGCCGATGCTTTCATCCATCAGACCCTCCACGGTGACAAGAAAATGGCGGGCACCTCAAAGCAAACTGGACGACGGTCGGACTCTGGTAATCGAATCCACCTGAGAGAGGATCTCAGGCATCAAGACTGTTTTCCAATCCGAATAACCACTGCAATAAAATCCTGCTGAAGGGGTCTGGAAAGCCATGCCCGCGACAAATGAAATTGACCGGAAAAACCAGAAACGGTCATCGCGACAGTGCTGTTGCGTCGCGTTTTTCTTCACTGAACACTGCTCACTCGGCACTTTTCACTTCATCCGCCCCCTTTTCCCCCGCTCTTCGTGCCTCTCATTTCCTGCCCATGCACAACAACCCTAAAAGCAAATTCCCAGCAGTTGAAGGCAAATTCATCCTGCTCTCTCAATTTGGTGAGGCCAGACTTCTTACTTTCTCTTGCCACCGTGCCACGCTTCTGATTGCATCTGCACCATGCACCCGCCGAATGACTCCCTTTCCCGCCGCGATGCTCTCAAAGCCACCATCGCCTCTGTTGGCCTCAGTGCGCTGGCCTTTGAGCCCGCGCGTGCCGCCCCTGCGGCAGCGCCGGATGTGCGACGTGGTTCGACGAAGAAATACGACATGCTCAAGTCCATCAACCTTTGGGCTTTTCCGTATCCTGAGCGCATGACACTGCGCGAGTGTCTGCAACTCGCGAAAGACGCTGGATTCGACGGCATTGAGCTGAACTACGACCTCGATAACGACCTCTCGCCGAGACACGGCACGGCGGATTATGTGAAGATCCGCAAAATGGCCGACGAGATCGGCATTCAGATCAGCGGGCTGTGCTCCTTCCTCTTCTGGCCGTATCCGTTAACGAGCAATGATCCCGCGAAACGTGCGCAGGGCATGGAGCTGGCTGGAAAGATCGCGCAATGTGCTCATGACCTCGGTGTGGAGAATGTGCTCGTTGTTCCCGGCGCGGTGCACATTCCGTGGCGCACCGATCATGAACCGGTGGCGAATGATGTTTGTGATGCGCGTGCCCGTGAGGCCGTGGGCCAGCTCGCGAAGCAGGCGGAGAAACTCAAAGTCTGCCTGAACATCGAAAACATCTTCTTCAACGGCTACCTCATGACACCGATGGAGATGAATGCCTTCGTGGATGGTATCGGTAGCGACCATGTGCGCGTGCACTTCGACACGGGAAACATCAGCATGTTCCAGTTTCCCGAGCATTGGGCCAAAGTGCTCGGCAACCGCACGAAGAACGTCCACTTGAAGGAGTTCACTAAAAAAGGCACCGACTTTAGTCTCGAAACTTTTCGTCCGCTGCTCGATGGCACCACCAACTGGCCCGCCGTCACCGATGCACTCGCTGACACGGGCTACAAAGGCTTTCTGACCTTCGAATACTTCCATCCGTATACGCATTACCCCGAGGCGCTGATCTGGCAGACCTCCGATTCGCTGGATCGAATTCTTGGAAGGAAATCATGAGCTGGGAAACCCTCTCGCTTCTATTCCTTGCTGGTCTCAGCGCCGGATTCATCGACGCCATTGCTGGTGGCGGCGGGTTGATCTCGATGCCGGCGCTTCTGTGGGCGGGATTGACGCCACGATGGCTCTCGGAAAAAACAAGATGCAGTCCACCTGGGGCGCGATGATGGCGGTGCGGACACCGCCCTTTTCAGTAGGGCTATCTCCCGAGAAAAAAGCCCGATCTCCGGAGAAAAGAGCAGCACCAGTCGAAAATTTTTCTCCGCTTGTGCTGTAGACAAGCTCAAGAATTGATCCGGTGGCTTATGGCGTCCCGGCTTCCTTGTCATCTTTTCTGCGGCGCGCAAAGCGTTTGCCTACTTGATCAATGAGATCATCCAGGCCAGAGCCTTTTCCGGTCCGGTGCGCCGAATTGTACACTTCCAAGGCCGCAATGTAGGCCTCCGATCCTGCGAGCAGTTGCGTATCTTCCACAAGCTCCAACAA
>Ga0315905_10003598_pt1 | contig 15947 bp, 2 predicted proteins | sample LakEriMetagenome_5_FD_203522 | JGI IMG/M metagenome (GOLD analysis project Ga0315905, IMG submission 203522) | Freshwater fungal communities from buoy surface, Lake Erie, Ohio, United States - Buoy 4 MA121 | ecosystem: Environmental > Aquatic > Freshwater > Lake | place: USA: Lake Erie, Ohio... | reverse complement strand
GACGTGGCCAAGCGCGTCATCCGCGAGTCGCTGCCGATCAAGTGCGTCGAGGCGGTGTACCTCGGCATCTACTGCACCCAGTCGATGCCCGACATTGAGCGGCTGCCGATCATCTTCAACTCTGAAATCAGCGGGCACCGGTACGGCCACATTGTGCTCGCGGTCCGGTACAGCGGCAAGCTCGGCGCGATCGGGCTGAGCCGGCGCTCAGACCTCATGTTCAAGGCGTGGGGCTTTGACACGCTCTCAGACCTGATCCTCAACTACAAGCTGTCGTACGAAAAGTGGTCGCACAAGCTGAACAAGATCAAGCTGGGCATGCTCATCCCACACGAAGGAGACAGCCGCGTGAACGATGTCGTGGAGTGGGCCAGCACTGTCATTTCCTGCAAAGGGGTTGCCTGGTTGCCGCCCCCCCCCCTTTCTTTCCCAGGGCAGCTGCACATGTGCGGACTCGCGCTCGTGCCCGCTCTTGCGCGAGCGCGATTGCAGATGCTTCGCGCAGGGACAATCCGCTGCAAGTCCGCTATGATCATTTCCACTCCGCAGCCCGCTGATGCCCCCAGCTGCCTGTGGATCTCCCTGCTGTTGTTCCCATTTTGCGCACAGGGAAGAGGTAGATGAAGCAATTCACAAAAAGGCAAGACAGGTGGGATGGGAGCCCAAAGAAGTGTCAAAGGCGCCGGGTAAGCTTCCGTGCACTCTCCTTCCCCTCGTTGAGTCTCTGCGGATTCGCTCGCTTCCATGGGCGCGCGCGCTCTCTGACCATTGTGAATTACTGCTGGCAGGACTGGTGATCAGGACGCGCAGTAAACCTGCGGCAGTGGGCTCGCCATCCAAAAAGGACGACAAAAGCACTGCGAATGGTGACGATGCCGAAAAGACCAAGGCGTCCGATGAGGTACCTCCGTTCCTGTCCGCCTTTGTCTTTCGCTTTCTTGGTTGGGAGAGTTGGGTGCGCAGTGTTCCACACTGCTGTAGCGCTGCTGTCACGGGCAGTGGACCAGTGGCGCGAAAGACAAGAGTGGTGGCGTGTGCGTGTGCGTGTGAGGGACAGAATTTGACCAAGTGCGTTCTCGTGCTGCAGGCAGAGGATGCCTACGGCGACGAGGAAAAGGAGGACGAGAGGGACGTTCGACCGTCGTTCCTCGGCGTGTAGAGCCATGCCTCGAGGCGAGCATTTGCACCACGTTTGCATCACGTGGTAGGTGTTAAGTGTCGCCCCGGGCTTCGGGCCGTGTACAATTATTAGGATTTTAAAGGGAACAAATAAAAGTAAGGTGAAGAGCTCTCATTCCTCGCCAGCCTGGCTGTCGCGGGCGCTGTCCGACGCCAGGGACGACGTGGAGGCGAGCTGCGACTCAGACGAACCCTCCGCCCAGGCAGCCTCAGAGGCAGCATCTTCCAGTACGTGCGCGCGAACGCAGTCGATCCAGGCGGTGGGCACGACGGGGACGCTTGCAAGCATTTCAGCGAGGTCGATGAAGGAGAGCGCAGGGGCATGCGCTGCACAAAGCCGAGTCAGGCTCTCGCGGTCGGTCCTCACCTTCTTGTACCCACAGCCGTCTTTTGGCGAGGTGCCCTCAAACCCAATGAGAGGCACCCAGTCGTCGCCGGGCGGCGCGGCCGGCGCGTAGCGCCCCGCGCACACCGCAAACTCGAAGAGGCCCGAACGCTGCTTGACTCGGAAGCGAAGCACGGTCGCAGTCGCATTTGCGGCCGCGGGCATGCCGTGCCGCGCACTGCCTGCAGCCACAATGTGCGCCTCGAGGACCGCCGCGCCCCGCTCTACCCGGGAGCACGACCACGTGCAGTTGAGCGATGCAATCAGCGCCGCGCCCTGTGCGGCGGCCGAGCGTCCCAAGTTGCGGTTCTGACGTGCCCACCGCGCGCCAAAGGCCCCGAACAGCTCCCGAAAGGCCTCGCGGCGCGCCGGAAACCTGAATCCCAGGGCGCGTGACTCGCGCCAAAGCCTCCCGTTCTTCGGCCCCTCCTCAGCCGGCGCGCCCCCGATCAGTCGCATGACCCGGCTGCGGCATGCGAATGACGCCCCGACTGCGGCCCCTGCGGCCAGGAGGAGTGCGCCCAGCACGCGGCGCGGCCTCCACCACCATCGCTGGGCGGGCATCATAACTCCGCCCTGTATCCCTAAGGGATACAGGGCGGGATTATGATGCCCGCATGCGGTCGTCGATATTCACGTACTTCCACCGCCCGTTTTTGAAGAATCGGATGGTGTAGATGCCCTGCGCCGCATACTCGGTGGATGCAAAGAGATTGCGCAGCAGGTCCTTGCGCGACGCCACGGTGCAGAGCGCCGAGAGGAATCAGCAGTCGCCGAGCGCGCCCTGAATGATGTCACTGGCTTCGAACCCGTCGACAAACAGGGCCGCGGCACAGAACGGTTGATCGATCAACCGTTATCAACCGTGCATGCGAACACCAACCGACGTGATCAGTTTATTCCATTATCGCCATAGGGCGGCTTTGATTGGCGCCATCGGCGGCTCAATCACCGCCGTGCGCTCGCTATTCGAGACTCGCGACGAGCGCCGTCGAGGCCAGTAGCATGGGGCAGAACGGGGGATCAGCATTTCGTGATGCACCTGCCGGAGAGCATCCCAGAGTTTGCCGCGCACGTGGCCAGCCCGTCGAGCGCGGACGCGCTCACGGGTGCGAGCAGGCTCCGCGTCGACCAGCGCGCGCGCGTCCGGGCGGCCAAGCGTTGTCGAGGCCAGCAGCTTTGGTCAGGCGTGGGGCGCATCTGCTTGGGATGCTGCTGCTAGCATCCGTCAACCTCGCGCGGATCCAGGGCGCTCTGCGTCCCGTCGGCCTCTTCGTGGTTGCGGGCGCCGAGGCCGGTTCGGGCGACAACCGCGCGGCCTCCTTCACTGCATCACTAGTCACATTATTTCAAGCGCAGCACGCGCACTACGAGTCAGGCCCAGACGTGCTGTCTTCGGCTCTCTCGACTCTCGATCTCGCCGTCGTCACCTGCGCTCTCCTCTGCACGTCTCTCGCGCTGGCAGCAGCGTATGGCGCAACACTCTTCCCTCCTCCTGCCTTCAGCCTCTCCGCCCGGCCCGTGCGCGCATTGGGTCACGGCGACTATGCCTCCGCATGGCAAGCGTCCTCTAAGCTCTCCTTCACCTGCTTCCCCTCACTGCTTCCCACGCTCAGCCCAGTCAGGGGTGCATTGCGCGCGAGCGCCCCCGCCTATCGATGCAGTCATGCGGGGGCCTCCTTGCTGGCAATTATGCTTCTTTGCGTGCGATTTTCAGCGGCAGCGTCTCCTGTTGTCTACGAACTACAGCCCACGTCCGGGCCGTCAAAGGGCGGGACCATGCTCACGGTCACCGGAAACAACCTCGTGGGACAGGACGTCTTCTGCAAGTTCGGATCGAACCTTCTCGTGGCGCCTATTACGCTTTCTAATACGCAAATGATCTGCGACACCCCGGCAAAAGCCGCTTCGCGCGTGCCCGTAGAGGTGACAACGGATGGAGGGCGCACGTATTCGCAAAATCACGTTGCGTATCTCTACTCGGGGCTCGAAGTGGTCACCAGCATCTCGCCGTCAAAGGGACCCGACCAGGGCAGCACCATGGTCCGTGTCAGTGGAAGCGGCTTCCAAAACTTTGCGTCTCTGTCTTGCATGTTTGGCGTCACAAAGGTCTCGGCAAGGTGGTTTTCCTCGGACGCTGTTGAATGCACGGCCCCGCCCAAAAATGCGGGGCTGGAGGTGTCCGTCAGGGTGGCCAATAATGGTTTTGACTTCTCGACGACGTACGGCGTCTTTTTGATGACGGCGCGGGAGTCTATTACAGACGTCAAGCCCACGATCTCGCCGATTACGGGAGGCACTGTGATTTCAATCATCGGGACAGCTTTCACTCGGTCCCACTCGCTGTTTTGCCGGTTCGGCTCCAAGGATAGCGCAGCTCGATACTACACTTCCACGTTTCTCACGTGCATCACGCCATACCACCCCTCCGGGACGGTCAAGTTTGATGTCAGTAACAATCACATCGATTTCACGACGAGCGGGGTGCAGGTGCAGTTCAAGGAGCTCGTGATCATCACGTCAATATCACCCCTCAATGGCCCGGAGGAGGGCAGGACACAGGTGGACGTGTACGGCAGCAACTTCTATGGGCCCAGCTCAGACATCAGGTGCAAATTTGGGGACACCGTCGTGGACGGGGTCACATTTGTCTCGACCACGCACGTGCGGTGCCCCACGCCGCGCATGTCCGGATCTCGTACGGTGTCCGTGCAGCTGGCCATGACCAGTGGCGATTTCAGTGATACTGCTCAGGTCTTTCGCTACGATCCACCCATGGCCGTCACTGGTGTCACGCCGTCGATCGGGACCCGATTTGGCGGCACGCAAGTGACAGTCTTTGGTGAGAATTTCATGAATTCCGCTAACTTGCGCTGCAGATTTACACATCGCGTTGGCTCTGTCACATCGGCTGCACGATGGCTTTCAAGCACACTAGTGGTGTGCAAGTTTCCTGGACATGCAGGCTCAGAATCGGGCGAGAGTGCCGTCGCGATTTCGGCGAATGCTGTCGATTACACTTTGAGCAAAGTTATTTTCCTCTCATCCTCGCCGCCGATTGTAACCAGCATTCATCCTACAGTGGGGGGAGCGGATGGTGGTTCCATTGTTCAAGTGCAGGGTAAGCACTTCATGGAAAACTCTGACTTATCGTGCATGTTTGGATCTGCGAGAGTGACTGCCAAGTTCGTGTCCGACACGCAGATTGAATGTATCTCGCCGATCGCGTCGCCCGCAGACATGCAATTGGATGTAACCAACAATGGGCAGGAGATTTCGACAAGCGGTGTGCATTATTTGTTCACGCCGCCGCCCAAGGTATTCGAACTTTCTCCTAGCACTGGTCCGATGGTGGGCTCTTCGGTTATCAACGTGACTGGGTTCCATTTGGTCAATTGGGAGCCCTTCAATCCGACCTTGAAGTGCAAATTCGGTGATGCGGTGACAGACGGCAGCTTTGTGTCGTCGACCTTTATGCATTGCCCTACACCTCCTAGCACCGAGGGCAGTGTGTTCCTGGAGATCTCCGTGAATGGCGTTGACTACACTAGCAATTTTGTGCCTTTCCAATTCACGGGGCTGCCCTCGGTCAAGGAGATGTACCCGTCTTTTGGACCCCTGGCTGGCGGAACTGCAGTGACGCTTATTGGCAGCGGATTTCCTGCTAGTGGACGCGCCCTTTGCAGGTTGGGAGAGGCAACTGCAGCGCTCAAGACTATGAGTCCCTTCGAGGCAAGATGTGAAACTCCTGCGAATATTGAGATGGGTTCCTATCCCATGGAGTACAGTTTCGATGGGCGCACTTTCTTGAAGTCAGGGTTTCGATTCCTCTTCTTTGATGCTCCTCGCGTGGTCTCTCTCACACCGACGCTGGGCCCGGATTCTGGAGGAACAACTATTACATTTGTGCTCAGTCAATCCATCCAGGCAGAAGATGGTGTGGTTTGCAGATTTGGCGACGTCCAAATCACCCCTTCCAAGTTCGAAGGCACACGCATCACCTGCAATTCACCAGCACAGGCTGCGGGCAAAGTATGGGTGAGTTTGAGCGCCTCGTCGACCATTCTGGGAGAGGCGTCAGTGTTTGTTTTCTATGCTCGCGAGCATGTCAGTGCAGTTGCTCCTAGCATGGGTGATGTTGGAGGGGGTTTGGTGCTGTCCGTTGTCGGCTGGAACTTTGTGAATCTGGGCACGAGCCAGCGTTCTGGTGTCAGCTGCAAGTTTGGGGATGCGATATCGTCGATTGGAACTGTCATATCCAGCTCGCTGGTCACTTGCGTCACTCCCCAGAACAAAGAAGGAGTTGTTGAGCTGGAAGTTTCAAATAACGGGATCAATTTTTCTGCGGACCGGGTCAACTTTCGGTACACCCCCCCCGTCGAAATTTTCAGTGCTTCGCCGTCAATCGGAAGCGCAGCAGGAGGGACTGAGATCAGGGTCGAAGGTATGAACTTCGAAGCTGACATGCGGTGCAACTTTGGCGGCGAGATGATTGTCTCAGACGTCAGGTCTTCGACCTATTCTCTCTGCGTTACTCCAGCGCGCGATCCAGGGATCGTTTCGTTGAGATTGTCAAACAATGGGATCGAACTCTCGACGTCCGGAGTTGATTTTGCGTTTTACGAGCCGCTGGCCCTTGTCAATCTCATTCCTTCGGTGGGCCTGGTTCTTGGTGGCACACCAGTAACCCTGATAGGTGAAAATTTTATGGAGGGAGAATTGCGTTGCAGGTTCGGTAGGAGCGAGGTGCCTGCAGGTCGCGAAAGTTCTTCGCAGCTTAACTGCAAAAGTCCGCCCGGCATAGTCTCGTTCGTGGATGTCCGCGTGGAAAGCGTCAACTCTCTGCGAGCCAGCAACCCTATGACATTCCGCTACATTGCTGACCCGGGACTCGTCAATGTCGTCCCGAGCGTTGGCCCAGTGTCAGGAGGGACGCTTGTTACTGTACTCGGATCTAATTTTGAGGCAGGCCATGTATTCTGTGCATTTGGTACGGCGCAGCTCGTGGCGGGCGACGTTGTTTCGCCTTTTGAGATGACTTGTCGATCGCCGGTGGTAGCCGAAGCGGCATTGGTGATGCTCAGCATTGCACCAAGTTTGGCTGAGTCTACTCTGCAGCGAGTGGCTTTTCAATTCCTTGATGCTTCGAGCATCATTTCCTTTGCACCAGTGCAGGGGACCGAGACTGGCGGAAGTAGCATAACTGTCGTAGGAGAGAACTTCTCGAAACATGGTGGGGCATCATGCCGATTTGGACTCGTCCCAGCAACCTTGGTGTTTGTTTCGTCATCGTCGGTGGTTTGCACTACTCCAAGGCACGCACCCGCAAATGTGACAATATCCGTGTCATCAAACGGCCAAGACGTTGTTGATTCGGCAACCACCTTTCAATTTGTGCCCTCGGTCACAGTCCTGGAGATCAAGCCCAGCACCGGGTCTCTGTATGGTGGGACACGTGTTTCAATCTTCGGATCAAACTTTGGCAGCACAATGGTGTGTCTGTTTGACGACACTCCCAGAGAGGCCACCAGGGTCAGCACAAGCGTGATTACGTGTGTGTCTCCGCAACATGACGAAGGATTTGCAATGCTCTCGGTCAAAAACGATGATTGTGGGCAGATTTTCGGAGATATCCCGTTTGAATTTTCATCGGCGGCTCACATCCTTTCACTTCTGCCTCCTATAATCTCGACAAACCTGGCGGGTACCGTCAAGGTGGTCGGACATGGATTTTACGGTAAAGATGTCGTCTGCAAGGTAGGAATTCATGACCAGAAGGCAACAGTCCAAAGCTCATCCATTGTGCTTTGCATGTTGCCGGCGATGGAGGCTGGGTCTGTCCCAATCTCGCTGTCCCTGAACGGTGTCGACTTTTTAGCCAGTACTCAGTATCTCGTGCACGAGACCATGAAAGTCCATTTCGTGTATCCTTCATCGGGCTTCGAGACTGGGGGCTACAGTGTCGTTGTTAGCGGAGAGAACTTTGTAAAAAGCCCGTTTTTGGTGTGCAAAGTCGGGGACGCGGTTGCTTTTGCTTCATTTGTGTCTGCAAAAAGTGTTCAATGTCATATCCCGGCCTTGCACGTCGGGAAGGTGCGCATCAGCGTCAGCAACAATGGCGTACATTTTGTAGATGGTCCAGATTTTGTGTGTCAGCCCATGCCGGTGCTCAATCGCGTCGCTCCGTCGTCAAGTCCGGCTTACGGTGGCGCCCTGCTTACAGTCACGGGGAGTAACTTTGTCGACACGGCCATGCTTTCGTGTGTATTTGGAGATCTCACGGTACCAGCCAAGTACATCTCAAGGACGTCGGCATCTTGCTGGGCTCCAAGCCAAACGCAGAATCTCGTTCGCATGTACATGTCGACAAATGGGGTCCACCTGTCAGATTCGTTCTTGCCTTTTTCATTTTCTGACAGCCCGGTGATCAGCAGCCTCGTGCCAAGCACTGGGCCCGTTGAGGGCGGTACCTTGGTGGGTATTGTTGGTTACGGTTTCCCCACAGATCCGATTTATTGCAGATTTGGAAGTCAAACGGCTCCTGCAACGCGGCAGTCTCCGAAGTTTTTGGTATGCCGTGCCCCGAAAGGCGCACCGGGCATAGTTTCTTTTTCGATCGCTACCAGTCTTGCCTTTTTTTCAACAGATTTGAGCTACACGTACCATCAAACTGCTCAAGTTCACTCGGTTTCACCAACACGTGTCAGTGATAGGGGGGGTGAACCTATTACACTGATTGGCGAGAACTTTGTAGACGATCCTCGTTCGGTATGCGAGTTTGGAGCAAAATTGCAAACTGTTGCGCATTGGATTGACTCGAGGAGCGTGGTATGCATGACTCCAAGAATGGGTGCAGGGAGGCTCTCAGTAGGCTTCAGCAGCGATGGCTTAGTCTTTACGGATGTTATTCGCTTGCATGTTGACGACGGATGGAATGCAGATCGACTTTGGCCGTCGCTCGGAGGCTTGAACGGGGGGACCAAGGTTGTTCTCACCGGGTCTGATTTTGACGCAAGCATGCAGATGCGATGCAAATTCGGTCACTTGTTCGTCGTTGCTCATGTGGCTTCATCATCTAAGGTTACTTGCACGACACCAGCGAATGCTGCTGGGGAGGTCTCCGTGCAACTGGTAAACTCTTTGTTGGAGTCGAGCCTCAAGAGAGAATTGCGCTTTGTCTTCACTGAAGAAGTCCAGCTTCTTGGTGTCTCACCAACGAGGGGCCCAGTGCGGGGAGGCTCCTTGTTGCAAGTTTCTGGTCTCAATTTTTTGCCTTCTGGCATGCGTGTTTCCTTTTCCAACGACCTGCTTTTGCACACGAAAATCGTCTCCTCAACTCTCCTCCAGTGCACAACTTCTCCAATGGTGAGGGGTGGCGAATACTCCGTTGAAGTGACCAGTAATGGCGTAGATTTTTCGCTCAGTGGAACCCAATTTTATTTCGATGATGATATGCGGATAGTGGACATTATGCCTCGGAGCGGTAAGGATAGCGGAGGTGTCCTTGTCACTGTCACTGGATCAAACATCCCAGGCTCTGGTGATCTTCTTTGCAAATTCGGTTCGCGTGCAAAGTCTCTTGTTCCCGCTTCGCGGTATTCCTCAACCATCATCATTTGTAGGACTCCATCTTCAATGTCTGGCAACGCCACAGTTTCTGTCTCTTCAAATGGAGTGGACTTCGTAGAATGCCCACTGCAGTTCAATTTTGTCAGCAACTTCGAGATTGGATCAATATCTCCCTCCATCAGTCCTAGACAAGGTGGATTGACACTCACCATTTCTGGGTCTGGTTTTTCTTTTTATCGTGAGTTGACATGCGTATTTGGAGAGTTTGGAGTTTCCACCACGGCCACCGCCCAAATTGAAAACGATAAAGTGGCGACCTGTGTACTCCCGGTGTGCGAAACAGACTCCGGGGCCACTTTTGTGCACTTGCGCAGTGGAAGCAGTGCTTCAAGCGAGGCAGTCGGATCTGGAGCGCTCCAAATAGCATGCGAAGACCATGTTCGTCTTCTGAGGCTGAGCCCGTCGTCGGGACCCCTTGTGGGCGGGTCCCGGGTGCAGGTAAGTGGAGACGGGTTCATCGATGGGACGATCTTGTGTCGATTTGGAGAAGATGGGGGCGCGTCCGTGATGGGGGTGTATGTGAGCAGGTCGATCGTGATGTGCAGGACGCCGAGGCGGGAGGCGGGGAGGAGTGTTTTGCAGGTGAGCGTGGACGGACACTCCTTTTCGCAGGAGGGGTTGGATTACGTATTCAAGTGGCCGGATGAAGTGGACAGTCTGGTGCCGTCAGTAAGCAGGGAGGGAGGGGGAGCGGTGGTGACGGTGGTGGGGAGGAACTTTATCGAGTCGGAGACGGGAGCGTGCCGTTTTGGGACCGAGGTATCGGAGGGGACGGTGCTGTCGAGCAGTTTGATGCGGTGCCGATGTCCGGATCTGCAGGTGGGGGAGGTGACAGTGGAGGTGAGCAGCAATCGGCAGGATTTTTCGACAGACGGGAAGGTATTTCGGTACATCCGGGGAACGGTGGTGTATGGAGTGGAGCCGAGCAAGGGGTCCAGGGCGGGGGGCACAGCGGTGACAGTGATGGGGGCGGACCTGGTTGGGGGGCGGGAAGTGAGTTGCCTGTTTGATGAGAAGAGCGTAAAGGGAGAGGTGATGAATGCGACAAGCGTTGTATGTGTGGCGCCGTGGCACGACGAGGGGATAGTGGAGGTGCGCCTGCACGAGGACGGGAGGGAGGTGGCAGAAGTTGGGATGCCGTTTGAGTACTTTGCTTCGGCTGAGGTGTACCGAGTGGAGCCGACGGTGGGGCGAGATGGGGGAGGGACGCCAGTGACGGTCTTCGGGAAGGGGTTTGCGGTGGTGGGGACGACGTGCGGATTTGGGCTGGCAGGGCGTGTGGGGGCCATGTATGCGTCGTCTTCTCAGGTAGTATGTGCTTCACCACGGCATGTGCCGGGGGCAGTAGTGTCAGTGGAGGTGTCGAATAACGGAGCAGACTTTACGAATAGCGGGATGAGATACCAGTACGCGGGGCTGCCAGAGGTGTTGTTGGTGTCGCCGTCGCAGTCAACGGTGAATGGGGGTGGGAAGGTAACGATTATGGGACGGAACTTTCTGGGATCGAACGACATGGTGTGGGTACGTTTCGGGGCGCTGCGGGAGGTGAGGGCGGTGCCGCTGTCGAACTCATCCGTCATATGCACAGTGCCGGCGGCAGCCATTGCAGGGAATGTGACTCTTGAAGTTTCGATCAACGGCCTTGAATATTCTGTTCAAGGTCGCACATTTGAGTTTATTGTCATCAGTTCAGTGTCTTCGTACTATCCCATGTCTGGTCCAGTCGCGGGGGGGACTGTGGTTGAAATTCACTGCAAAGGGCTATTTGAGCAGCAAGTCTTGTCCTGCTATTTCAGGCAGTTGAAGGGCGGGATGAGGCGCATCGGATCTTCCACCGTGGTGTGTATCGCCCCTCCCCAACGGGAAGGGTCGGCATTGCTTCAAGTGGTAGGCGAATCATGGAACAGTGCTCTCTTCTCTCTGAGATTCGAATATCAGCGCATCCCAGTTGTGACCGATCTACTTCCGTCTTGTGGCCCATCAAATGGTGGAACTTTATTGAGTGTCATCGGTCCGAGCACCAATGATCGGAAATCATCTTTTTGTTCATTTGGAGGCCTGATGATCTCAGAGGGGACCATAATCACTTCCTCTGTCATGCAGTGCGTTACGCCTGCATGGTTGCCACAGTCGGTGTCAGTAGAGGTGACTGACAATGGTGCAAACTTCTCGTCAAGCGGAGTCAAATATCTCTTCTACTCTGAAGTTGTGATTGATAGTGCAATTCCATCCCGCTTCAAAGAAGGGACTCCTCAGAGTGTCACGATCGTAGGATCGAATTTCCTGTCCTCAGACACACTCAGTGCAAAGATAAAGGACCGATGGGTTCCTGCACTTTGGCAGACAGCTTCCAAGGTTACGATTATCGTTCCGTCAGACATGTCTCCAGGGCCGCACAGCATCTTCGTGACCAACAATGGAGTCGATTTGAGTTACAGCTCAGTCGTAGTCAACATTGATCCAGTGCCTGGTATCGTTCTGGTACCCTCAATTGGCAGCTCCAAAGGTGGAAGCCTCATAACCGTACTTGGATCATCGCTCAGCTCCACGGAATCCCTCTATTGCACTTTTGGTGAATCGAAGGCGAAAACACAATCATGCACTGGCAAGTCATGTTTGTGTGTGCTTCCGATTGGTATTGTCGGTGAAACCGAATTTAAAATAACACAAAGAGAAGACTCGGAAAACGAGATTGTGATTGGGGAATCAAAGTTCGATTTTTTGCCGGCTGGTGGATTACTTGCCTCAGCACTGTTTCCTTCTTTTGGACCGGTGACTGGAGGCTCAAAGGTAACAGTTGTCGGCGGCGAATTTTCGAGTACACTGTCGTTGGAGTGCGTATTTGGGGACAAGTCTTCTGTTCAAGCAAGTGTCCTGTCCTCCTCCCTTCTCCTCTGCAGCACACCTCATCACGATGCTGGCTCGGCCAGCTTGGTGCTCTATTCTCAGGTTATCAGGGGCGCCGAACAGCCATTAGATTACAGTTTTGTGCAGCCATGGAGACTATCCGCGGTGACTCCGTCCCTCGTCCTGGATATGCAAGATCAGTCGATCACGATTCACGGCTCTGCATTTGTTGATTCTCAAGCTTCCCGGTGTCGCATCGGATCCCAGTTTTCCGCTGACGTGCGATTCGTCTCTGCCGAAAAAATTGTCTGCAGGGTGCCGGATATCGGAGTGGGGAATTTCACTGTTTCAGTGGCATGCAACGGTGAAGACTTCGCTGAACACAGCGTCAATCTCGAAATTGCAGTTATGTCACATGTCAGCGATCTGCTGCCGAGCAGGGGCACGGTCCGCGGAGGACAAGTGGTCACAGTCGTGGGCTCAAATTTTCAATCAGACACTACGTCAACGTGTCATTTTGACAAGAAAGCCATGAGTGCAAACCACATCTCCAGCAGCACGCTGGTTTGCACAGCGCCTGCACGCCCCCTGGCGGGCGTTGTCCGTTTTTCCGTGCAAGTGGGGAGTGGACCATTGAGCAACATTCACCGCTTTGAATACATTGACGCTGGTTTTAGCATCGTTGGGATGCAGCCGACAGCGGGGCCATTTTCAGGTGGCACTTTGGTGACCTTGGCCACAGAAGGGTTGAGACCTTGGTCGTTTGTGACGTGTGTTTGGGATCAAGCCCGGACTTTGGGTCGAGTAGTCTCCAACAGTGTTGTATGCCAAACCCCGCCTGCACAAGACGGCCTGGTTGCGGATAGCACCATCGGAACCATAAGCATCGAAATCGATGGCATTGAATCTGCATTGTCGGATTTCAAGTTCCTTTTCCATGCCCCTATGCAGGTTTTGGGGTTGAAATATGATGATGCCCACAAGACGGTTCTGGTGACGGGAGCAGACTTTATCAATTTTTCGTCCTTATGCTGCCGCTTTAACAGCGAAGTCCTCGTGCCTGCCGCTCTGCTGTCAAGCACAGAGATGCGATGCCCTGCATCACACATTTCTATCATCGGAACGCACGTCGAAATCAGTTCGAATGGCGTTGACTTTGTGCATGCCGGAACTGTCAATGCCTCCACCAGCCTCTTGACTCTAAGCAAATTGGTGCCCTCCAGCGGCCCTTCGTCCGGAGGTTCCACTGTCACATTATTTGGGACCAACTTTCACGTGCTGCAGGACCAGGTGTTGATGATCGATGCCACTGAAGTCGAAAACACGCTTCAGGACTCTAATACGATTACTTTCAAGACTCCAGGCGGATTGCAGGGGGGTTCTCATGCTATGGTATCGCTCGTCACTGACAGAAAAGGCGATGCATCTGTCAACACGCTCCTATTTTCAATTTACAGGCAGATCCCAATTATGCAAATCACTCCTAGTCATGGACCTGTCAAGGGAGGAACTCTAGTCAAGGTCCTCCTCGACAGTGAAGCGTATCCTGAAACGGCCTATTGCCGATTCGGCAGTAAAATTGTGCCTTCGGTGCTGGCTGCAAGTCGCGAAGTGCTGTGCAGGACTCCGCCGGGTCCGGTCAATGTCGAGGCAGTTGACGTGTCCTTTTCGTGGAATGGAATCGACTTTTCGCCTTCCGGATTCGAGTTCGAATATACAGAAGATGTGCAAATCAGGAACATTGTTCCCCTGCATGGCACTGCTGGAAAATCTGCCTTGATTAGGATATTCGGAGAAAATTTCAACTGCCCGCACCGCATGCAGTGCAGGGTCGGGCATGGTAAGTTAAGTCAGACTATTTGCGAAACGACTTCAGTGATTGCTTGTAGCGCAGAGCCTCTGCCTGCAGGAAATCATTCGGTTTCGTTGACCTCGAATGGTATCGATTTTGTATGGAGCCCCGAGCATTTTCTCGTGCAGACGGTATCCAATATTGCCGGGCTGACACCGTCTGCTGGTCCACCAAAAGGAGGAGTCAAGATTGAGCTGCAGCTCACCAGTGTTCCGGATGTAGACGTCGTCTGTCATTTTGGTGATGGCGTGGTGATTGCTGAAGTCGTTTCAGTCTCAACCCTCGCCTGCACTCTGCCTCCCCGCAGGCGAGCAGGTACTGTCAAGTTTTGGGCAAGCGGAGAAGCTGGGTTCATCACCAACAGTGTCGATTTTGAGTACGAACAAAGTCGGAGTGTAGAATTCCTTGCTCCTAGCCAGGGTAGTGCGGCCGGCAACACTTTGGTTCGTTTAGTAGGAAGCAATCTCGAGAATATTGGGCGCTTCTGTCGGTTTGGGGATTATGTGGTGATTTCGGAGTCCTATTCGTCTACAATGGTAACTTGTGTGGCGCCCGCACATACTCCGGGCACTGTGCGTGTTGAAATTTCCGGAGAGAGCGGCATGTTCGCAAGCACAGAACACGCTTTTGAGTACCGGACCGCTGCGGTTGCGTCATCAATTTATCCGTCTACTTGTGCGAGCGAGGGAGGTGCTATCATAACAGTTGGTGGAACCAACTTTGCTCCTTCGCAAGGCTTGGCTTGTGCTTTTGGGGCGTTGCGGGCGGCCATCGCACACTTTGTGAGCTCAAAAGAGATCCACTGCGTGTGCCCTGCGTTCCAGGAGTCAGTTTCCCATGTCACCATTCTTGAGGATGGCCAGAACAAAGGGATATTGTTCGACTTTCATGTCTCCGTCATTTCCTCTGTCGCAGCAATAACCCCAACGAAAGGCCCGATTAGAGGAAGTGTGATCCAGGTCATTGGGACAAACCTTCCTTTCGGAGTTGGAGTCAAATGTAAATTTGGAACAGCAGTCGTGCCTGCAGACTCTGCCGGGACATCATCATCTGTTTCGTGCAGGTCACCAGCTCAGCCAGATGCTCTGATCGTGCGTTTCTATGTGGGCAAACCAGAATCATACTCAGCAGGTGATGTCAATTACGAGTACCTCGCAGAAATGAGCATTCATTCGGTCTTTCCTTCTCAAGGGCCAGTGGCAGGTGGCACGGTGGTCAACGTCGTTGGTGAGCTCTATCTGAAGGAGACTCCCCAGTGCCTTGTTTCAAAAGCTCAAGACGTGAGTTGTAGCATGGTGTCCTCTTCGCACTTGCGCATGATTGCCCCGCCAGAGAGCATGCCTGGAATGAACTCGTTTGTCATCAACCGGGTAGCAGGAGAATATGATGCATCTGCAACCTTTGAATACCACGCCGAGGCGAAGGTTCAATTCATTCAACCTCAAACTGGGATTGATATCGGAGGCCAGACGATTTTGCTGAAGGGAACGGATATACCCCATGTGTCGTCCTTATCGTGTCATTTCGGTGATCGTCCCTGGGAAAAGGCCACGTGGTTGAGCTCAACTTCAGCTTCCTGCATCACGCCTGCCATGAAACCCGGAAACGTCACGATAGGGTTGTCGATGAACTTAGGAGCAGATGTGGTTTTGGCGCCTCATCAATTCCGTTATTTGTCAGCGGGAAATCATTTCTCGATCTCACCATCTCGTGGACCACTCGATGGTGGAACAGTCATCACCTGGACAGGTGATCTTTTGGACCAGATTCCTGAGCTCTATTGTGATTTTGGAAATGTTGGATTGGTGCCGTTGACACTTACGGGAGACAAGTATCAATGTGTCAGCCCGCCATCTATCAACGCTGGTGAGACGGAGATCAACGTCCTCACAAATTTTCTTGGGCTCGGATCTTGCGAGGGCATGCGATACAAATATGACGACCATGTCCGTCTTCTGAGGCTGAGCCCGTCGTCGGGACCCCTTGTGGGCGGGTCCCGGGTGCAGGTAAGTGGAGACGGGTTCATCGATGGGACGATCTTGTGTCGATTTGGAG
>Ga0315905_10003597_pt1 | contig 15948 bp, 19 predicted proteins | sample LakEriMetagenome_5_FD_203522 | JGI IMG/M metagenome (GOLD analysis project Ga0315905, IMG submission 203522) | Freshwater fungal communities from buoy surface, Lake Erie, Ohio, United States - Buoy 4 MA121 | ecosystem: Environmental > Aquatic > Freshwater > Lake | place: USA: Lake Erie, Ohio... | reverse complement strand
TGATAAAGTTGCGTTGGGATCACCAACGCATACCGTACTGATCCAGTGTGCGCTTGATGGCTTTTTGCTTGTTGATCACGCTTCTGGCTCCTGCGTGTGGATCAGCCTTCTTGACCGGCTTCTTGGTGGCTTCTTCCATTGAAGACTTGAGAGCCTTCTTGTGGAATCGCTTGCCCTTGCCGGTTTTATCGGCTTGCGACATTGTTGGATCAGGCTGCATGAGAGGAATGCCAGGCATCATCTCGGTGTACTCTTTGACCGACTTCTTCTTGTTGCGGAGCAAAGCAAAGTCGTGTGCGTCAAGTCGCTTGTTCTTGTTGACATCCAGTTTCTTCTGACCGCCGATGAGGGCTTCGTCAACGACTTCTTCCTTTACAGTCTTTTTCTTCTTTGGGGTGACGCGAACAGCATCGCGGTTATTCATCAGTTTGTCAAGCCGAGGAGTCCATGCCTTCATTTTCTTGGCTTCGTCAACGACTTCTTCCTTTACAACCTTGTGACCAGGAACAGTGATGCTGCCGTACTCGCCAACATCAACCACATAACCGCCGCCGTGCTGCTGTGCTTTTCCGCTTCCGCCGTTGTCGTGGCGAACAATCTTGCCCTTCACCATCTTGCCCTTGTGGGGAACTTTGACGGAATCTCCTGCCTTGTGCATTTCTTCAATCTGCTCGGCTTCTTCCTTCACGGGCTTGCGCTTGCCCTTCACGATCTTGCCGCCGCGACCGTACAGTTTTTCGGACTCGTATTCCTTGGTATCACGCGCAATCAGACGGCGCACAGCAGTATCGTGCTTGTCTTCAAGTTTGCGTCCACGCTCCGCAGCCTTGCCGGTCTTGTTCATCTTGGCTTCGTAGCCGCGTTGAGCCTTGACATCGTGCCGCTGAATCTTGTGTTCCATGTCTCGCTGACGAGCAGGAGTCTGTGCCATTTCGTCAATGCTGTCGCCGTCCACTTCCACGCCTTCTTCTGCAACAACAGGCTCAGTCTTGGGACCGAGTCTAGCCGTGACGCGATACAGCCCGTCTTCAGCAATTTCAATGCCAACTGTGAGGGCGAATTCTTTTAGCCCTGCGGTGGGGTTTGCCTTGCCGTTCATCACGACATTGCCGGTCACACTGTCAACACCGTCTACGCGACCAAACAAGGTCACGGGAACAGTAATGGTTCCACGAGGATCGGTTGCATTGGCTGACGGAGCCTGCGGGGGAGTAAGGCTGATGTTGCTCCACAGGTACGGAGTCCACGGAAAGTCCAGCATGAGCAGGTTCAGGCGTGTCTTGATGCGGATGAACGCTTCATTGGGCGACTGAAAGGTGCTGCGGCTAATGGCGTTCAGCATGGCGTTAATCTGTGCCATGCGCTCGGGACCAAAGTTCACTGGTCCGTCTTCGGTGTTGATGCCACGGTTGGGATAGCCCGTGAGGGTTTCCTTGTACTCGCTCTCGGTGAGAGTGTTACGGAAATCTTTGAAACGCTTGTTTTCGTGTTGCATATGTTTTGCCTTTGAAATTTCAATCGCAGCGAGTTGCTTTGCTGCCGCTTCCTTGGAAGGATGGGTTCCCAATACCTTTGTTCCGCTCTTGTTGGTGACTACGAATTTGTCGCCGCGCTTCTTAATCATGGCTTCTTTCTCATGCCATGTTCAGCCTTGCGCCACTTGTTCAGTTCACGCTTGTTTACCTGATACGGACTGCCTTCTTTGTCCGACTTGCGTCCGTACTTGTGTACGAGTTCAAGGTAGTTAATGCGCGAACCACGGGCGTATCCTCTGTCGCGTTCAGCCGCTGTCTTGCCCTTGTTCAGAGCCTTTGAAGCCTTTTCCTTTTCGCGGTCAATCACAGCCTGACGAGCAGGAGTTATCTCCTCGTCCAACTCGTCCATGAAGTTGAAGAATGACTTGCCTTCGCTGACGCTCTTCCATCCGCCGCCCTGCTCGTTGTACCACTTCACAGCCCAACCATTGGCGTAGGCAGAAGGGTACACATCAAACTTGGAACGCGCCTTGGACTTGGCTTGCGACCACAGTTCGGGATTTGTTGGCTTGTTCTTTTCAAGCAGAGTCTGTGCGTCTTCAACCAAGAAAAACTCTTGCAGAGTTTCTGCATTGGGCACTTCAAACGATTCCTCAATGTCTTCCAATGGGTTGCCCATTGTTTTCTTGAAAGCGTTGAACAGCACGGGTGAGCCAGTGATCTTCTTGACCATTGTGTCCATCATGTCAATCATCATGTCGCGGTACACTTTGGACGCACCCATAGTCTTTGCGGTAGCCGTGGTGGGAGCCTCCAAGGCTCGGCGTGCAGCAACCACATCCTTCTTCTTGACAAGCCCGGTGCGAAGCAGCGTCTTGGTGCGCTCTTTCTCCACATCCTCAATCACAGTGGCAGGCTCTTTTGCAAGGGTGGCACGCATGGTGGTGTACAGGCTTTTGTTGTTCACAACCCGATCCACAACATCCACCATGATTTCCTGCATGAGAGTGCGGTACGCGGGATTCTTGAGTGCCTTGTCGGGATCAGCAAACAGAGTCATGGCACGGCGTACATTGTTCTTGGACACCAAGCCCATCCGTAGAAGGGTGTTTAGTTTAGACGAGATAGCGGAATTTTTGCCCATTGGGTCCATGTGTGTCTCCTGTTGTCCCTTTATTTAGATTTTTTCAGGTGGCTCGTCATGCGGGGAGCGTTGCCTTTTCCGCTTCTTTGTGTATCAGGCTCCACCCGTCTTTTTTGAGTTACTGCGCGTTTCCGCTCCTTTGGGGTCATTTCACCCACCGTTTCAGGAGTCTTGCTGCTTACTTTACGAGCAGGACGGCACTTGGGGTACTTGCCCTTGGAAGTGTCGTGGCGACCACAGGGCGGGTACTGCCCTGTCTTGGGGTCTTTCTTGCCACCAATGTTCACCCACTTCTCTTTGAACCACCGCGCCAAGTCTTCGTCAATCTTGCACGGGGGAGTGGGGAATATTTTATTGTGCTTGGAGAAGCCGCCAGTCTGCCCCGGCGTGTCAGATCGCCGCTTGTACTTGTCGCTCTCCATGAGGCGCACAGCCGCTGACGAGTAGATGTCGGTGTAGTTGATGTCTTCTTTGCGAACGGTTCTCATGCCCTTCTTCAGATCGGAGAACAGCGACTTGATGTCGCTTGCGTTGGCACGGCGGGGCATACCCGTCTTGAATGTGGCAAAGTCATCCGCAGCCACCGCTGCACGGAGTTTGGACGCGCTCATGCCCTGCACACCACCCGCATCGGGATCGCGCTGCCCTGCGCTGATCACATTGATGGACTTGAGATTCAGCGGTTCCTTGCTTTTAGGACTCATAAACTTTTTGAAGGCATCGTACTCGCCTGCACGGTCTTGTCCACCCACAATCAGTACATGGTCGTATCCCTTCTTAGCCAGCCAATACAACATATCCACGGGATTCTTGATGTTTGCATTATCAATAAAGTTGGCTTCGGGAAAGAACTTTTTCAGATAGTGAAACTTCTGCTTGGGGGTTAGAGGATTCTTTTTAGGGTCGTTGGTACGACTGCTGAACATGGCGTGTTCTGCGCCGTGTTTCTTCGCAGCCTCTACCAAAGTGTCAACGAGCAGTTGGTGTCCTGAAGTTGGTGGCTGAAAGCGACCGAAGGCTACCACGATGGTTTTGCCTGATCGCGCAGACTTAGATTTCTCTTGCTGTTTAGCCACGGGGATCACCTCCGATATTGCACTTCCTGAACCAACTGCTCGTTAGTCTTTGCCCCAATTTCTCGGCACTGTGAAGTTGATGCGCGAAAAATCAAGGCGATCTACCAGTTTCACTGCCGCATTGCTCATGCGGTCAATGGCTACAAATCCTTCGGGTGCTGTGACTCGGTAGCCCTTGCCGTCACGGATAAATGTTCCGATCTTGCCCGACATGGACGCGAGTTTCTTCACCACAACCAGTTTGAGTTGTGCCAACTGATTATGTAGTGCGAATACCCGAGCAATCTGATTGCGATTGCGCTTGATCCACTCCATGCTTGGCGTGGGCTTGGTCATCTTGGTCTTGCGCTTGGCTTGGGCTTTGGCTCCAAGGAACGCAAGCATATCGTTTACATCAGCGTGCGAACTAAGACTGCCCTGCGACACAAGCGAGTTCACATACATCTTGATTGCGTCTTTCACGCCCTGATTTTTTGCGATGGCGTTCATGGTAGTCTTGAGTGCAGCAGCCGCTTCTTCAACCTTTGCAATAGCCGACTCAAGGTCTTTGCGATCATCGGGTGAGAACAAGCCACTGCCGTCCGCAATTCGCAGAGTGGCGTTGTCAAACCACACATCCTTCGTGTTCCGCAGTCCACTCAAATCAGGATTGAACTTGGTGGTTGCGGTGGCAATGCTAGTGCCTTCGTATGCTGTGTGGAACACGATGCCCATCTTTGCACCCGTGATGCGCTTGCCCAAGTGACTGCCAGGCTCCACCGCGTAGGTGATGGTGTTGGGCGTGAAGGTCAGCATGGGCTTGCCGTCAATCTTTGTGCGGACGAGAGAGCCGCTGTCAAACATGAGATCGCCCTGCAAGATGCCCTTGATGCCTAGTTTGGGCAAATACTGTAGTGCGAGTTTCAGTTTTTCGTTTAGACCTGGTGACGGGTGATTCGCGTCAATATCTGCGTTCGTGAAGTTCAGTTTGGGAGTCACATTGAACACGCTCTTGGTGCCCACAAAAAACTTGCCGCTAGACGGGTCAATGCCACAAATGATGGCGGGTGCGCCGTCCCACTTCACGGTGATTTCGTGACTGCTTGGCGCGGTGGCAGACAGCGAATCGGCTACACCACGAATAGCCGACACAGCGGCTTTGAAGCCTGCGTAGCCGTTGTTGAGGATTTCGTCCTCTAGATGCTCCAAGTGGACATTCTTGCCACTGGAGGCTTTTACGGCTTCTGTTAGGTGTTGCGTGAATCGTATCAAAAGTGTCCTCCGCTTCCGTATTTAGGAAACGCGGACAGGCTGCTCGGCACGATAGGTCTGTATGGCTTCCACTAGATCAGGCACATAGTCCCGTGGATCGGCGGTGAACACCTGACAGCCACCGTCCTCCACACCAATCAGAATGGCAATATTTCGCAATTCCTGTCCAGTACGATCCTGCCACATGAGCGCATACGCGGTGGCTTGCATGAAGTAGTCCTGAATCGCGTCCTCGGATTTTGGATAATTGGAAGATTTGAAATCAATGACCGATGGAACGCCGTCAAACTCACCGATACAATCCGTCCGCCCCGCAAGACCCACCTTCTTCGACCACAGTGGCACTTCAATGGCGTAGATCGTCCCGATACGATCAATCTCTTGCTGCATCGACACAAATAAGTCCCTCTCTGTAGTTCCCTCCGATTCCGTGATCGTAGTTGGACTAAGATTGTTGAGGAGATAGGTTTCAATGAGCGAATGTAGTTTGGTTCCACGGGATAGTACTCGCTTGGATTCTTCAGGGTTTTCACGCCGCCACTTGGCAAAAAAAGCACGCTTCTTCCATCCTGTCACGGTGGTAACAGACGGAAAAATACCGTCAGGAGTGCTGTATCTCCTGCCGCTGCCGCTTTCTACGCTTTCTATGTTTTCTTTTAGCGTCACAAATTCATGCTGAAAAGTCTTCATGTTTACTCTTTGGGTGTTTCGTCCACAATCTCCGTGCCTTCAGGCAAGCCGTTTGGCTGTGCTGGCTTTGGAGTGTTCACGGGAGTCTGATTGCGGTTCTGCCACCTGTTGGCATCACGCCATTCAGGATTGTTCTGTTGGTTTTGCTTGACCCACGCAAGGTATTGTCTCATGTCTGTCATGGTAGTCTCCTGTTAGTATGTAGGGGGGTAATCGGGATTTGAAGAATTGCTGTCCAATATTTCGGAGTATTCAGAAATGAACTCCGTACACGCACCTGTATATTCCGATGCCGCAGCAGAGAATTCCGAAAATATGTTTTGCGTGAACGGGTGTGCGCTGCCAAGGCGCACCACTGCTGGCAACAGAATTGCGGTGGTGGCTTCTTGAATATACGAGTACTTTGTGTCAAATCCACGCTCACGGGACTGACGCAATGCAAGTGCTGCTAGTGCTTCACGGAACGGCTGCTGCTGTCGTTGAGTCAAGCAGTCTAGTGCAGCAGTAGCAGAGCGAAGCAGTGCGTCCACACACGCAGCAGATGTACTCTTGATGCTGTAGTCGCACTCTTCCTTGATGGACAAGAACTCAAACGGCGTGGTCTTCTTGCGAAGATCGTTCATCACAGCACGGTACTCGTAGAACTTCATGTCTTCGCCAGTGACTTTCACGATGTCGGTGTTGTGCATGGCATACGACAGACTGCATATACGGTTGAACATATCCCGCGAATTGAATGCTTCAGCGTACACCGATTGGTGCGGATTGCTCCAACACTTGAACAGCGAATGTACTTTGGGTGTGTAGCGGGTTTCGGTGTGCTTGGCAGACACGCACAGCACCGTGGGAGAGAATCGCTCCGTGAGGCTTTCCACAACAGCATTCACTAGTTTTGGGGTGGACGCATCCGATGCACTGCACCACAGGGAAAGGGTGGACTCGGAGTTGGAGTACAAATACGAAACCGAAGCCAGTCCTTGAGAGGACTTCACTGTAACCGACCCACCATTGTCGGTCTGCTCATGCTGTATCATGGTTTATCTCTTCTTTCGGGGACGCAATCCGAATGTCAAACGCTTACGCAGGGAAAGTTTACGCTTTCTCTTGGCTTGTGATCTCTTGCCACGAGCCTTTCGTGCTGCTCGTTTGGCACTTAGTTTCATTTTACGCAACTGACCCGTAGCCCGCTTCACGCAAGTACGCGGTCCCTTTTTCTTGAAGCCGGGAGCGCACTTGAACAGTATCTTCTTGCGTCCCTTGCGAACCACGATCTTGCGTTTGGCAGCGACCTCGTTCAGCATCTCGCCTTCAATGTCAACTGATTCTTCAATCTCTTCGGAGTCATCGTCTTCAATGCTGATCTCGGCTTCTTCCACCGCGTCAAGAATGTAGATGACACCATCTTTTTCTTCCCACTCCACCTCGTTCTCGTCAAGGTAGTCTACCACATCTTCGTAGGAAAGCGAGGGCATATCTAAAACAATCTGCTCTTCCGTGAGTTCAGCGTCAAACTCCTCAAAGACAATTCTTTGAAGGGAACAGAATGCGTGATCACGGATATCCTTGAATGATTTCATGTTTACTTTCTGATTTCAGTGATGGTTTCGCGTCCCACTTCAAGGAAGTCTGCGCTTTCCCAAATCAAATCCGCTCCGCGATCAAGCAGCATACGGTGGCTCTTCTTGCCGATCACTTGCAGCCCTGTGCCTGCAACGCGCAACTCTACTTCGTTGGTTCCCACCATGTACACCACATTGCCCATGTAGCGAACCTTCTTTACCTTCACGGATGTTTCTTTGCCGTTCTTGGAGCCGTAGATTTCAAAAGTGGTGCCTTCAGGCTTCTTGTTCATGGTGGCGAGTAGATCCTGCGCGGTCTTCTCGTTCTTCTGAACTTCGTTACTAGCACGGGCATCGCGGTTTACCTGCTGTGCAAGCGATGCAACAGGATTGCCCTTCTTGTCCACTTTGCGGTCGTTGTTGCCGCGCTGAAGCACCGCACCGTATCCGAATGTGTCAGGCTCGTCACTGGCAATTCGGGGCTTCTTGAACTTGGCTTTGGCTGCTTCGTTCAGCGACTCAACAAGATTCTGTATACGCTTTGTGCCGAATTTGCTCATGTTCCATTCCTTCTGTGTCTTGGCTTCAGGTTTCTTCTCGGGAATTGTTTCACCGCCGCGAGTCTGACTCAACAGACCCACACTCTTTTGGAAATTGTTTGAGAACGCAATAATGTCTTCGGGTGGCACAGGCTTTCCGCCCTTGGTGATAGTACGGGTCTTCATGGTGGTGTTTGCACCGCCGCCGTTTGCAATGTCAATAGCACACTGCGCTGCCCAACGGTGATGCCCGTCAATCACATAACCATCAGAAACATAGATGGGTTCAAGCAGACGAGCCGCTTGTTTGGCGTATGTTTCGTCTTCCTGTGCTGCAAGCAGTGTTCCGTACATTCCTGCAATCTTCTCGCCCTTCAACTGTCCCTGAATGGGCTTCAATGAAGTAACAGGCGCATCCTGCTCGGTGATTTCGTAGCCGTCATCTTCAAGAGCCTTGCGAAATTCCTTTTCCATGTTGATTTCGGCTTTCAGGTCTTCGGGAGTAACCTGATCAGGAGAAGTGTACCCCTTGCCTGCCATGAGAGCCTTGAATGCAGGAGAATCCGTTTGGTTGGGATCAACCTGTGACGAGAACTGCGGCATACGGTCACGGGGAATGCCCTTGGACACACCGCTCTTGGTCTTGGGATCAAAGCAGAAGCCCACATCAGCAAATGCCTTGGCACACAACTCAAAGTCGTATGCTGCTTCTCCACGCATAGCCGACAGCGCAGCGTGATTAAGTTCATCAATGAACATACGCTCTTTTTTGGGATCACCAAACACCGAGTCTTCGTTGCTTTTCGGTCCTGCAAACTTTTTGGCTTTGATGGCTGCTGCCACAATGTTAGCCTTGCGTGGATCGCGCTTGGTCTTGGCTGCTTCTGTTGCCTTGGGATCGGGCTTGAATTCTGAATCAAATTCCGTTGCAGGATTCTCTCGCGCCACTTCAGGATATTGTTCAGTGTCAGCGGCTACCTGCGTTTGTTCTGCACCTTTTTGGCTACCTTGCGGTTGTGCTGTACGCTGCGTATTAGCGGGAACCGCTTGCGCTTGGGGAGTTCCTGCTCCTCCTGCTGTGGGTTGGGCTGTGGGTTTTGCTCCTGCGACTGCTGTGGTTTTTGCATTCGGCTGTGCTGCTCCCTTCATATCTGTTTTCGTTTCGTAACCGTCCGCGTCCAATTCAACCTTGCGCGAGGTGTCGCCTGGCTTTTCTACTCGTCCTGCGGGACCAGCCTTGCCAGCAAGCCACGCCTTCGCGTTGTCTTCCGAGTCAAAGTATTCGGTTTGTCCTTTGACATTCTTTGCTCCCCAATTGCCACTAGCAGTCTGCCACGGTTCTCCTACCTTGTGAGGAGTCTTGGCAGCGGGTTTTGCTGCGACTGCTTGCACTTCAAGAATGATTGTGCGTAGGCTCTTGTAGGGTTCAATGTCCATGTTCATACTCCGTAACTGCGCGTGATGGCGGTGATCTTGTCTATCTGTGCAGCAATCTTTTCTGCACGACCTTCCCATTTGATGTAGGGCTTTTCGGGATTCTTCATAAGACTAGTTAGAAGGGGCAGAATCATGCGCTCAAGGGCTTGCAGTTTTTCCTTGCACTCTTCCCGTGTGGCATTAGCCCGTTCTTCCACTTCGTCCAATACGCTTGACAGGCTTTCGCCTTGCGACTGCACGGCTGCATTCAGTTCGTGCAGTTCCATGTTGAGTACACGATCAATCTTTTCTTCCACCCGCGTCATCTGTGTGGGAGACACAGGCTTCAGTGCAGCAACGGCATTTTTAAGTTCGGTAATCTGTGCAGCAATGGCTGCAACTGCATCAGGTGAAACAGACGGAAGGGGAGGAGTTGGTGGTGTTACCACCAACCCCAACTCCTCCCCTGTTACCGCCGTGAAGCCAAAATCAAACTCTTCTTGCATGATTTATTTTATGCTAGTGTGTATCCACCAGCACTATAACCGATTACCGCAGTGAATCCACCGTTAACGACTCCTCTGCCTTGGAACCTTTCAAATGTGGTTCCTGCAACACCAGAGGTTCCGCGAGTCACACCAACGGTGGTGACATCAAATGCTGCACCCGTGGCGTATACACTAGCCACGATTCCGTTCACACGGAAAGCGGCTGTTCCGCCAGCGATAGCAGAGGTTGCTCCACCTGCGGCTACAACATAGAATGCATCCGAGAACACGATTCTATCATTAGGCTGTACGCTGATTGGTCCACGCGCAGTGAAAGTGTTTCCTGTGGTGTATGAAAGAGCCAGAGTAACACCTGATGCCATTACTGCCTGGAAGTCTGCACCGTCACGAACAAACTTCCTCAAGAAGATGCCAACCGTTTGTCCTTCAAGCGCACCAAGAGCAATGCCGTTTGCCATTGTTTCACCGCGAGGATTTTGGAGCGCGGCGCGTGTTCCTGTTGCGTAGGACGGCAGAACTGTTCCGAATGGGGGGAATCCTGCGCCTGTGGTCAGACCAGTGATACCGAAACCGAGTTTTCTGGCGTAAGCCTCAATCTTCTTTGCGCCTGTGGTTCCTGCGGCACCAGTCGCACCGAATACTGAAAATATATGTGCTAATTGGTTGCCGAGTTTGTTCGCTTTTGCGAGTTCTACTGAGTCTGCTGTGAATGCCATAAGAGTTCTCCTTTGAGTGATTTTGGCTGTCAGCATTATTTAGTAATGCTGGCGTGTTCCCGTGAGACTTCTATTTTTCATTTCCGCCACTTGTTGTTGTCCTTGGAGCGGTTGGTGTGGCGAGACACCAAGCGCAGGTTGGACGGACGGCTGTCCAGTGCGTTGCCGTTCTTGTGGTCAATCTCTTTGCCGTCTGTGCTGGTGCCTTCCCGACCCATGCGCCGCAGCACACGCTTCCGAGCGGTTTTCTTCTTCATGGCTTTGCGCTGCTTGGGCGTGGGGTTGTCGCCGCCGTACATCTTGGCGTATTCAGCCTTGTAGTCACGGGCTTCTGCCAATCGTGCGCTGGTCACGGTGCGCCTGTTCTCAAGCGGTCCTTGACCGCTCACGAAACGATCCACGATCTTGTAGCCGTATTGCTTGCCGAATCGCCGCATCATGGCACTGTAGACCGCATCGCGCTTGCCTTCGCTTGACTTGGACACCATGTCAAACTGCTGCGGCAGTTCTTCAAATGTTTCGGTGTGCCACTTCAAGAACATCCTCACCGCTTCAATCACCGTTGCAAGTATGCGATACGGCTTGCCTGCATGGGTGAGTTCGTGTGAACCGTCAAGAGTGAAATTGATTTCCCACCATCTGCCGATGTTCGTGATGTCAATCATCAAGTCCTGCCCATCATCAACCAGTGCATGGTAAGTGACTTCCATTGTAGTCGCGCCGTAACCGAGGCGTTTCAGTTCACGCACAGGAAACGGACGGTCAAATACTTCGGTAAGGTAAGAACGGAATGTGTTCACGCTTTACCTCCCTGATACAACTCACCAAACTTGTGCTGTTTGTCCAACCAAACAATGGTGGGTGCTGCCATGCCCCCACGCGCAATGTCCAACTCATGCACCGTGCCGCCCACTGCTCCTGCTGCTTTACGCGCAAGTGCTTTGTAGACGCGACCACGCGCAGGATTGGCACTGGTCTTGGTTCCAATGATGATTCCGCGAACGGGATGGTTGTTCTTGACGAATTCACGGGAAGCGTCCACCACCGCGCCAAGCACGGAAGCCGCGCCGCCTGTACTCAACCAATTCAGGTCTTCATCTGTGCCGCCGCTATCAAATTTCCAATAGAACTTGCTGATGTCCTTGGGTTTTGAGCCAACTGGATACGGACGGGGCGGCATACGCTCAAGCGATGTTGTGTGGCGAGAAAACGACAACTCGTAGATGCCGTCAGGCTCCAAACCGTAGAACAGCAAAAATTCAGGGTATTCGTTTCGGATCTGCACAAGTGGAGTAAACTCTACCGAATACACATACACTCTTGCTTTTTTTGTGTAGAACTTATGCAGGCTGTCAAAGTGATTCTCCGGCGTGACTCCCAATTCCGTTTCCACCCACTGCGTGAGTTTGCTTCCACGATCAGGAACAGGTATCAAGCGACCGTCTTTTTCCTGCACATGAAAAATGAATTGGTTGTAGCCCATGCTGTGCAGGGAAAACTTTGTGTCAAACAGTTCGGTGAGGTAGGAGCGGAAGTCTATCATACGGCTTTACGCTTCACCTTTCCGTGCAGTTGACGGGAGAAAATTTCGGAGCGGTAGTCCACAGCCTTGTCCGAGTATGTGGTGTAGCCGCCCTTTACCCACGAATCAGCGTAGGTCATTTGATTTCCGCCTGTCATCTGCGACAACTTCAAATTCGTGACTTCAACCGTATCGCCCAAGCGAATGGGCGGCAACCCTTCCTTGCGATCCGATGTGCCAATGTAGCCCATGAGCATCCACCCTTCATCGGTCTGAATGCGAACACGCCATCGCCACACGCTCATCTTGGCATCATACGCTTTCTGACCGGAAGTATCCACATACGGACTCTTCCCATCCCGTTCTCCAATACGGAAGCGCGTGTTCCTGTACTTCTTGGTCTTTACGGGAATATCAAACACCGGATTCAACTGCACAATCTTGCCGCTGATGTTGAACGGCTTCTGAAAGTACTCGGGCTTGGGCTGCGGTGTGTTGCCGTGTTCCACGCTTTCGCGCAGTTCTCCCTCCACATCCATGTCAACCACTGTGTAACCGGGGAACATACGCGCAAGGTTGTTTGCCACGCGATTCTTGCCGCGTTGAAGCGCACGATCACGCAGCAGATTTTGTCCTGTTGCCGCAGAGATAAGCGAAACGGTCTTGCGGAAACGGTCAACGCGACCCTGATAGTCAGGCATACCGTTTTTGTTGGTTGATTGTTGAGCCGCAACATTGTATTCAGGAATATCGTTGTGTATCACATCCGCTGTTTGGTGTGGCGGAATTTCCCACACCATGATCTTGCCGTGATCCCACCACCACAGCAGCGGCAAGTACTGGCGCAGAGTCTTGACATCGTTCGTGGGCGGCAGTCCCCACTTCTCAAGCCAACGAGCATTGGGGTTGTCATGTCCTGTGTCGGTGTACGATGCGTACTGTTTGCCGTCATAGGTGGTTTCGCCACGCAACCGCTGGAGCGTCTTTGCAGCGGTTTTCTTGTAGCCGCGTGGCTTGCGTGCGCCCTTGACCGCTTTTGTTGATGCAATCACGGCTTCGTGGAGATGGGCACGGAATGACTTCACGACACGGTTCTCCACTCGTTTGGATTGTACCGATTGAATTGCGGTAGTCCGCGATTCAGTCCAACGCGCTCCACCACGACTGTCTTGAAGTCTCCGCCGGTTTCGCTGATTTCGCGCAGTGCAGCACGAATGGAGTCGCCGTTGATGCCTTCAAGCGATGGAGCGCGGGTAGCCGTTCCTGAGTACACCTTCAGCCAACCCTTCATGTACGCCACGCGCTGCACTTCATAAGCCAGATCAATGTCCGTCTTCAAAATGCTGTCGCGCACACTTTCGGCTGTGTGTGCCTGTGGAGTGCCTTCGCTGTCATACCAATTCACGCGGCGCGACACCAAATTCTCTGCTTCCTTCAGCAGTCCCCCATTCAGTTCTGCGGTGGAGATGCCGAATGCCCGTGGATTCTTTACAATCTGCGTGACATGGTAGTCTCCACTAAACACGAACCACTGCTTGGTGGGATGCCACCAGCCTGGCTTCATTTTGTAGCCTTTGTCGTCCCACGGAAACGGTTCACGCGCCGACTGTGTGCGGTGCTGTGCTTGCGACTTTGCAAGAGCCTTTGCGGCTACCCGTGCCATGACTCCACCGTAAAGCCGTGCTTGCCGCCGCTCGTACGCAATATCCGCACGACTACGCGCTCCACTGGTAGCGGGTGGCGTGTACGCATTGGGGTTGTCCTCAATGGCTAGGCGTTCGGTGATGTACTGGCGGAATGGCTTCATATTCGTATTTATGTCATTCTAAATACCTGAAAAGGAGATTACTATGGCAGGAGCAGCAGCAGAACGACAAGAAACTGGTTTCGTACAGGCAGTCAAGAACTCTGTCAAGAAGAACCAAGGCAACCCCATCACGCTGATTGCAGGCAAGGTGGTGATTGAAGGCGTGATTGACGCAAACAAGTACACGGGACGGCAGGAAAGTGGATCAGAGCCGTACACCGATGTGCAGTTGACCGTGCGTGTGGCAGGAGGCAAAACAAAGGAGATCAACCTGTCGCTGAAGGGTGAAGCCGCGCCGTCACTGGCAGGCGGCGGACTCAAAGGGCTTGAAACCATTTCACCTGGCATTGCCACGCGGTACATGAAAGCGGTACGCAAGCACTTGGTGGAAAGCGTGGGGCTGCGTCGTGGCGACAAGGTGCCTGATGTGTACGGGCGGCTTAGTCCTGCTGCCAAGAAAAAAATAGTGATCGGCAACAAGCAAATGGGTGGACCCATTGACTATATGTACATCGGCAGAATGACCGTGGACTCCGACTACCGACCCGCAAGCAACCAGTTGGTGCTGCACGGCAATCTCATACCCGCAGACGAGTACGCCGACACGCACGACCTGTACTTCCGACTCCGTGCGCGGCGTGAGGATCAGCGGTTTGATCCCGATGCCAAAGACCCCAATGGTGCGCCCAAGGTGTACGGCAAGTCCCCGTCCCGTGGCGACAGTGCGGGGCGCATCGTGGTCACGGACAAGCCACCCGCCAATGCCATTACCGTGCGGTTCTCGTAAAAAGAAAAAACCCCCTGTTCGGGGGCTGATTCGTTTGCCAAGGTGGACGGTTTATTTTGTGCCCTTCAGCACTTTGCCTATGGTCTTGTGGAGCCGCTTGTGAGCGGCTTTGCCCGCAGCACCGGGCGCGTCCTGTAGGTCAGCCGCATTAGCCGCTTTCAGGGACTTGAGCGCATCCGTTGTGCAGTCAGTACACGCTTCGCTTACCTTCAGTGGGGACGCACCGCGTGGGGTGGTTGGGGTGTACACCACAGGAGCCGGAACCCCCCGAAACTTCTTTGCAGTAGCGGGGGGAGTCTCGCGCTTCACGGATGTAGCCCCGCCGCCGTGCGTGTCGCCTTCAGTGGCTTCGTCCAGTACACTCCCTGCGCCCTTAGCCCGTAGCAGACCACGAATGTCGGCTAGTTCACGGGCTGCATCACGATCACCCTTCACCACCAACCCTTCGTACTTCTTTTTTAATTCACGCAGACGGGTGGTGGTCATCTTCTCTAGTTGGGAGCGGGTATGGGATTCCGTGACCTTCTGCACCTTGTCGTACCGCTTGCCAGACTTGCTTGGCGGAATGGGAGCAGGAGTCTTTTCCACTTTGGCGTAGCCCTTGTCCTTGGGCTGCTCACCACGGCTTGTGATTTCAGAAATTACTGCTGCTAGATCACTGCGGTTTTCAGGATTACGAAAGGGAAATGGGTCTAGAAATAGTTTCATGTGCGGTTCTCCTCTTGTCCAATTATGTAGGCTTGTACGGGGTCTGCCGATTGTGACCACCGCCACATACGATTAAGCCATTCACGGCGTTTGGCACACCCACCACACTCTTTGATCCCTAGAGAGTGTGCCAGAGCAGAAACCGCGTCACCTAGACCGTGGACCGCGTTCTGGCGGTCTGGTGGCGTGTTTGCCGTATTATTTGAATTTACACCCCCACTTTCACCCATTTTCTCCCACCTTTCAGAAGCCCCCTAGAAACAGGGGAGCGTGTGGTGTGGCGTTCATTGGGGTCCGTACTTCCTACCACGCAGACTCGCAGCGCGGTCCATGTTCTGCCGTGCGTTCTTTGTTAGGTACGGCGACATCTTCCGAGCCAGTGCTGCAAAGTCAGAGCCTGGTCCCACAGTGGCATCCACCCCACCCACAGGCGCAGAGCGGAAATCGCGTACCACTTTCTTTTTGCTGCACTGCGGACACGGCTCCCCACACGGTGAGTCACGCTCCCCTATGCTCTTCATGCACTCAAAGGGGTGGTCACACGCAGCGCACTTGTATTCGTAAATTGGCATAGTGTAGTCTCCTACACCTATGTATCAGCACTCCCGTGCGAGTTTCCTCATGTACTTGCGGTGTTCCCGCAGCAGTAAACGGCGTGGAATAGGCAATTTAAATTGCTTGCACAGTTCTAGTGCTTCTCGTTCAGTGTGCTTTTCCAGTGTCAGGTAGTCCCGTTCACGGTAAATGGG
>Ga0315905_10003594_pt1 | contig 15965 bp, 15 predicted proteins | sample LakEriMetagenome_5_FD_203522 | JGI IMG/M metagenome (GOLD analysis project Ga0315905, IMG submission 203522) | Freshwater fungal communities from buoy surface, Lake Erie, Ohio, United States - Buoy 4 MA121 | ecosystem: Environmental > Aquatic > Freshwater > Lake | place: USA: Lake Erie, Ohio... | reverse complement strand
CTCGCATGGCGTCGTGTGCGTCATCCGTCCGAGGTGCTGCAAGTGGGTCAGGAAATCACGGCCAAGGTCCTCAAGTACGATCAGGAAAAGAACCGCGTCTCGCTGGGCGTCAAGCAACTGGGCGACGATCCATGGACAGGTCTGTCACGTCGTTATCCGCAGAGCACACGCTTGTTTGGCAAGGTCACCAACCTGACCGACTACGGCGCATTCGTGGAAGTCGAGCAGGGTATCGAAGGTCTGGTACACGTTTCCGAAATGGACTGGACCAACAAGAACGTGGCACCGTCCAAAGTAGTCCAGCTGGGCGATGAAGTCGAAGTCATGGTTCTGGAAATCGACGAAGAGCGTCGCCGTATCAGCCTCGGCATGAAACAGTGCAAGGCCAACCCTTGGGATGATTTTGCGGTCACGCACAAAAAGGGTGACAAAGTCTCCGGCGCAATCAAATCGATCACTGACTTCGGTGTCTTTATCGGCTTGGCCGGTAACATCGACGGTCTGGTACATCTGTCTGATCTTTCCTGGACTGAAACCGGTGAAGAAGCCGTTCGCAGGTTCAAAAAAGGTGACGATCTCGAGGCCATCGTCCTGGCCATCGATGTCGAGCGTGAGCGTGTCTCGCTGGGCGTCAAGCAACTCGAAGGTGATCCGTTCAATAACTATTGCGCAATGAATGACAAAGGCGCGCTGGTCCAAGGCGTGGTCAAGTCAGTCGAAGCCAAAGGCGCTGTGGTCACGTTGTCCGAAGAAGTCGAAGGCTATCTGCGTGCCTCTGAAATTTCACGCGATCGCGTGGAAGATGCCACGACTCAGCTGAAAGAAGGCGACCAGGTCGAGGCTTTGATCATCAACCTCGATCGCAAGGCTCGCAGCATTCAGTTGTCGATCAAGGCCAAAGACAGTGCTGAGACACAGGACGCTATGCAAAAAATGTCCAGTGACTCGGCGGCTGCTTCCGGTACTACTAGCCTGGGCGCGCTGCTCAAGGCCAAGCTCGATAACAAGAGCTGATCCGGAAGTCGTTGATGACCAAATCGGAGCTGATTGCCCGTCTGGCCGAGCGTTATCCGCAGCTGGTAGCCAAAGATGCGGATTTCGCGGTGAAGACGCTGCTTGACGCGATGGGTGATGCGCTGACGACAGGTCAGCGCATCGAAATTCGCGGTTTTGGCAGCTTTTCGCTCAACAGCCGGCCACCCAGAATTGGCCGTAATCCCAAGTCCGGTGACACGGTGATGGTGCCTGAAAAGCGGGTACCCCACTTTAAGCCGGGCAAGGAGTTGCGCGAACGGGTGGATGCGATGGTGGGCCAGCCCATCATCGATAACTGAGCGTACGTTACAAATTCCAATGGCATCCGAAAGGATGCCATTTTTTTGGGCGTAAAATGCCCGCACGTGTTTTTTATTGATCCGCCCGCTCTCATGAAGATAATTTTCAAGCTATTTGCGATAGGCTTGTTCCTGACGTTTTTTGGCTTCGCGCTGAAAAATACCGACGAAGTGGTGTTGCATCTTTTCTGGAACACCAGCGCCAAGGCGCCCCTGATTTTGCTGCTGCTGGCATTTTTTATTGCCGGTGCCGCACTCGGTGTGTTGGCCATGACCAGTACTGTTCTGCGTTACCGCCAGACGCTGACGCGACAGAAAAAAGAAACCGAACAACAGCGTAAAGCTGCGGAAACCATAGCGCGGGTGCGAGCCCAGCCCCCAATGCCTGATGCTGTCATGGAGCAAATTAGCTTGTGATGACCCCATTTTTTTCACTCGGATACCGCCATGGAATTTGAAATCTGGTGGCTGCTGGTCATCCCTATCTGCTTTGGTTTGGGCTGGATTGCTGCGCGTGTCGATATACGTCACGTCATCGCTGAATCACGCAGGTTGCCACGCAGTTATTACAAAGCACTCAATGCACTTCTTGACGAGCAACCCGACAAGGCGATTGATCTCTTTGTCGAGATCGCACGTCTGGATCCGGAAACGGCTGAGTTGCATTTCGCGATGGGTAATCTGTTTCGTCGGCGCGGCGACATCGAGCGGGCGGTACGCGTCCATCAGAACTTGCTGGCGCGTGCGGATCTGTCGCCCGAGCTGGCCAGCCAAGCCCGCTATGAGCTCGGTCAGGACTATCTGAAAGCGGGCTTGCTGGACAGAGCCGAAGAAACCTTTGATCAGCTCGCCCAGTCGCAATATGGTACCCAGGCCCGCAGGGCGCTCCTAGAAATCTATCAGCGCGAAAAAGAATGGAAGCGGGCCATGCTGGCAGCGCTCGCTTTGCAGGAATCTGGCGCCGGTGCCTATCAGAAAGAAATCGCGCAGTTTCATTGCGAGCTTGCGCAGGATGAATTGGTCCACGCAAACCCGGATGTGGCGCTGGCCACGCTCGATAAAGCCCTCGCTTACGATCGCAATAATGTGCGGGCCACGATTTTGATTGGCGATTGTCTGCTCGCCAAGGAAGACGTTGAGGGCGCACTGCTGGCCTGGCGTCGTGTGGAGCAGCAAAGTGTGCCGCATGTCGCCCTTGTCGCGCAGCGGCTCATGGATGGCTACCGCGCTGTCAATCGTGCGCGCGAGGGTTTGAATCTGCTCAAAGGCTATCTGGCTGAAGCCCCCTCGATTGATTTGCTGGAAGTCACCTTCAAGGCGGTGCTAGAACTTGATGGTCCAGACAGCGCAAATCAACTCGTCGGGGATGAATTGCGCAGAACGCCAACACTCTTGGGCTTGGATAAGCTGATCGAAGCACGTCTAATGTATGCGCCGCCCGAGAGCCGCGCCGAACTCTCGCTCATCAAGAGCCTCGTCGGCGGCTATGCGCAAAAACTGGCGCGCTACCAATGTAATCACTGTGGATTCAAAGCCAAACAGTTTTACTGGCAATGTCCCGGCTGCAGTCATTGGGAAAGCTATGCGCCGCGTCGTACTGAAGAGCTGTCCGTGATGAATTAAGCACCCCTTACAAAATGTCATTTCCGGCGTTCAGGTCCCTTGCAGGACGTTCGCTGAATCGATAGTCAGTGCCGTTCCGCAGGCGCCTTGCATGCACCCCGAGTTCCCTGTTACACCATTGTCGTACTGGGTAGTACTGTCTGCGTCGACTCGACCGGTCAGCAACTGCGCCTTCCATGCAAGTAGATTATTCTGATTTAATTCTGAAAAAATTCTGATCAATGACTGCTGCTCCATCACCAGACACCGGTCAGCGGAATCCCGCTCGAATTTCGCTTCATGCAGATTAATCATATTTGTTTCAGTCGAGTTGCAGTCATTCTTCGCGTTTAATTCGTATGCGACCAATAAAAATGTTGGCCGTGAATATTTAATCTACTCATACGGAGAAATGGAATGGTCAAGAAATTTTTCTTGTTGGTTGCAGGTGTATTTTTTGTGGCGGCATCTGCCTGGGCTGCTGTTGAGATAAATACGGCTGATCAGGCGGCGCTCGATGGTGTTGCGGGTATTGGCCCTGCGACATCAAAAGCCATATTGGAAGAAAGGAAAAAGAACGGAAATTTCAAGGACTGGGCGGATCTCGAGCAGCGTGTCCGTGGGATCGGTGAGAAAAACTCAGTCAAATTGTCGGCTGCTGGCCTGATAGTCAACGGTCAGCCCCGGAATCAGGGCGCTTCATCCACGATGCCGGCCAAGCCTGCCAAAGCCGAGCCTGCCAAAGCTGAGCCAGTACCGGTCAAAGCAAGTGGTGCCAAAAACTAAATCGCTAGACCTTGTCCTTACGGGAGAGGGGTGAGTACGGCCCGCAGTCTCTCCCGCAACGCGCCATGGGTTCAGCGATTAAAATGGTGGTCTCTACCTTAAAAGATGGGCTGACCCCGCCATGCATTACCTCGCAATCGAAGATCTGATCGGCAATACGCCTCTGGTGCGGCTCAAGCGCATCCCGGGTGAGGACGCCCGGCAGCGCAACAACATTATCCTGGGCAAGATGGAAGGCAACAATCCGGCAGGATCGGTCAAAGACCGGCCGGCAATGTCCATGATCCGTCATGCCGAAGAGCGAGGCGATATCAAGCCGGGCGACACGCTGATCGAGGCTACCAGCGGCAATACCGGGATTGCCTTGGCGATGGCGGCCGCTATGCGTGGTTTCAAGATGATTTTGCTGATGCCGGAAAATCTCAGCCTTGAACGTCGCCAGAGCATGGCCGCTTATGGTGCCGAGATTATTCTGACGCCCAAGACGGGCGGTATGGAATATGCGCGTGATCTGGCTGAGCAAATGCAAAAAGAAGGCAAGGGCATCATCCTGGATCAGTTTGCCAATCCGGATAATCCCCGGGCACATTACGAAGGTACCGGGCCTGAAGTCTGGCGCGACACCGAAGGGCGGGTCACCCATTTTGTCAGCGCGATGGGCACGACCGGCACCATCATGGGTGTATCGAAGTTTTTGAAAGAAAAAAATCCGGATATCCGAATCATTGGTGCTCAACCTGAAGAGGGTTCTCAGATTCCCGGTATTCGCAAATGGCCTGCGGCTTATCTACCGAAAATCTACGACAGCAGTCGAGTCGACCAGGTCGAAAACGTCAGTCAGGCTGCCGCGGAGCAGATGGCACGCCGAATGGCGGTGGAAGAGGGTATTTTTGCCGGGATTTCAGCTGCGGGTGCTTGCGAAGTTGCACTGCGCATTTCTCAGACCACTGAAAATGCGGTAATCGTTTTTATTGTCTGTGATCGTGGTGATCGTTATCTGTCGACAGGGGTGTTTCCCGCGTAGTGATTGGGACAGATAAACCGCACCAGGTCGATCAATGCAATCTCTGGCATGACTACTGGTGCGGTTGGTGGGTGTATTTACAGGACAGTACTTTGCGACAAATAGAGTATTTTTTGTTCACCCGTTGAGTTTAGGTTTGAATTGTTTATCACTGATACGGAATTTCTCTCTTCGGTCGCCCATCAGTACGCGTAACTCCCGAATGGTCAGATTGCTGACTTCATGCATACGGATCAGCAATGAGGCGCCTACCGGTAGCCGACGATGTCTGATCTTGCTGATCACTGGTGGGGCAACTTCCAAAGCGCGCGACAGTGCAGCATCATTCTTCAGGTGTAGTTTCTCAATGAGGGAATCGAGCAGATTGTTGGGATCATAAGCCACTTGATCCGATAGTCGATTGCTGTCTTGATGTTCAAACTGTGTCGTCATTTGAGTAGGCATTCTCTAAAAGTGATGATGAATCAAACGCACCGGTTAGTTGTATCAAGACAGACAGCAGTCCCCCAATGATCCCGTCCAACCAGTACAACCGATATCTAAAAATTTCTCTAGTTGGTTAAAAACTTTCAGGTAGATCCAATAACAAAGAAAAATTTCTAAAACCTTGCGTCTTGGCAAATCTCTTGCGTTGATGACGACGCCGAGACGCGCAGGTCTTGTAGTTTTTCTGTATTCAACTAGATAAGCCGATCATTCACCATCTGACGTTTTCCCGATGGCCAATTTTTGGCCGTCAGTAAATTTCTCAATTACAAGTTTATTGTAGTTAATATAAAAACATCTGGTTTTGAGAATCCGCAAGTCGGCAAAGCAATCAGTTTGCTCATTCGAAAAACGCATTCTTTTATCCGATGATTTTTACAAGACAAAGTTTCTGTTCATCGGTGCGATTATCAGTACCAATGAAGAACGCACAAAGCATTGATCCATGGTTTAGTGGAAAAAACGGCCGGTCACAGATCATAAATTACGAAAAACAGTGAGCCCAGATGACTAGTACCCAGTGCTTGGAGGGGCGCGTCAGCGACAGCAAAGATTCATTGAGTCGGTTTCACCAAGGCATGAATGCGCTGGGTTAATGCATTCCAACCATCAGCACCCAAATCACGCAGGGTATCCAGATTTTTTTCGACCAATTGTGCGGCTTCCGGCAATTCGGTCAGCGCTGCATCAACGCTGGCTTCCCGCAAAAGGTGCAGCATGGGAAAGGGAGAGCGGTTAGTGCAATTGGTGATGTCATCGGGTGATGTACCGGCAAACCGATAGTCGGGATGAAAGCTCGCAATTTGTAACACTGCTTCAAGGCCACTTTCTTCGAGAAAATCAGTCGTCCAACCTACAAATTCATTGTATTGCTCAAAATCCTGTAATACATAGGGATGAATTAGCAAGGCGGTATCGATCTCTTCAGGATCTGCGTTCATTAGTGAATCAATCGCTTCCGACAGATCATCCATCAGCGCAGGCGCATCCTTTGCATGGCTGACATAGTAGGCAATCTGCCCATTGCGATGGACCGGTTCGGCAAACGGACATAAATTCAAGCCGATCACGGCTTCTTCAAGCCAAGCGCGAGTCAATGCGGTGATGTGATCATCGGTCATTTGATTATCTAGTGCCGGTGGATCGGGCGGGGAAGGGTTCACGGAAGTTAGCGTTGTTGCCGGACCGCTTTACCTAGCTCGATGACGGTCATCGCATAAAAGAAGCTGCGGTTGTACTGGGCAATCGCAAAAAAATTGGTCGTTCCCAGCCAGTAAAGTGTTGGCCGCTCACCGTCTTGCAGATCAACCAGCCCGTAACTGATCTCAGCAGGAATGTCGTCATTGATTGCAACGCCGGCCTGTTCGAATTCGTCTCGCGTGAATTTCGCCTCAAGGCTTTGTCCTATCATGCCTGGCCAAGTGGCGTCGGTTTGAGGCGACACCTTGACTGGGAAGACCAGCGGCTCTTGCGCGCGCCAACCGTGTTGCGACAGAAAGCTGGCGATGCTGCCAATTGCATCTGCGGGTGAATTCCGAAGATCGATTTTGCCATCGCCGTCAAAGTCCACCGCAAAGCGCCGTATGCTGCCCGGCATGAATTGGGGCAAACCTATCGCGCCGGCAAAGGATCCGTAAAAGCTGAGCGGATCCATGTCATTGTCTCGGGCCAGCAGAAATATATGCTTGAGCTCGCCGCGGAAATATTTCATCCTAGCGTCGCGATTGGCGGTAGGCGGATAAGCGAAAGCCAGTGTTGCCAGTGCATCAACCACGCGGACGTTGCCTGTCATCTTTCCATACATCGTCTCCACGCCCAGAATACCCACGATGATCTCGGCGGGCACACCGAATTCCGTTTGCGCACGGTTTAGCGCGGCCTCATGCTTTTTCCAGAAAGCCAATCCGGCGCGCAAGCGGGTGGGTTCGATGAAGCGTTCTCGATAAACCGTCCAGTTTTTGACTTTGCTCGGAGGGGGGGGATTGATCAGCCTGACGACATTTTCAAGGTAATGAACTTTCGAAAATTGTGCTTTGAGTGTTTCGCGCTGCAGGCCATGTTGGTCGCTGAGTTCGTCAATCAGTTCAGCCACGCCACCCCATTGCGTAAAATTAGTAAACTCGGGCTCATCGGCCGACTTTGTTACCTGAGCTACTTTGGATTTGTGTGCCTTGCCCGTATTTGCTGCTTGCGCATAAAGCGGCATTACCAGCATCAGCAGGGCTAAAAAAGAGAGCAGGCAGGGATCAAAACGGAGATTTTTCATTGAAAGGCCAGCGCAAAGCATCAAAAATGACGGCTCCAAGTATAGTCGATAAGCCCGCGCAGATCGGTACGCCCCAGACTCATCGTGCGCAATCAAATACCCCTGGGCGACAGATGAAACAAGTAGGAAAACTTTACGGGCGCAAACCTGCTGTCAGAGGTTTGATTTTCGTGACCTCGACCTGAACTTCGATCTCGGCCTCGCCGCCGCCGCTGGCGCATCATGAATACTGACTCTATCAGGCGCTTTCTATGTCTACCGTCTACTTTTCTCATCCGGACTGCCTGCTGCACGAAATGGGTGAATGGCATCCCGAGTCGCCGGCTCGGCTGCAGGCGATTGAGGATCAGCTTATTACTAGTGGTCTGTCCGGACTGATTGAGCGCCGGGATGCACCGCTCGCCACAATTGAAGACATTCGGCGTGTGCATTCAGAAGCCGTTGTGGAACGGATCCGGAATCATCTTCCCGCCCCGGGCGATACAGCTTACTTCGCACTCGATGCAGATACCTTGATCAATGCGCACAGCTGGCGAGCTGCTTTGCGCGCTGCCGGCGCGGCAGTCGCCGCAACGGATGCCGTGATTGCGGGAGAGTTCAGTACGGCATTCTGTGCGGTTCGGCCACCCGGTCATCACGCAACGCCAGATGCGTCCATGGGTTTTTGCCTGTTCAATAACATAGCGATTGCGATCCGCCACGCATTGGCGGTGCATGGATTGAAGCGCGTGGCGGTCGTTGATTTCGATGTCCATCACGGCAACGGCACCGAAGCGGCTTTTCTTAATGATCCGCGCGTACTGATGGTCAGTTTTTTCCAGTCACCCTTATATCCCTACAGTGGTGAGTACCCTTATGGCGAGCGGCCGGCGCATCTGGTGAATATTCCGGTGCCCGCCTACTCTCGGGGTGATCGCGTACGCGAACTGGTTCAGCGGGATTGGCTTCCTGCCTTGCACGCGCATCGCCCGGAAATGATATTCATCTCCGCCGGCTTCGATGCACATCGTCAAGACGAACTGGCCTCCATGGGGCTGATCGAATCCGACTATGCCTGGATCACGCGGCAGCTGGTTGCAGTGGCAGACCAGTACGCGCAGGGACGTATCGTCAGTTGCCTCGAGGGTGGCTATCATTTGTCGGCGCTCGGCCGTAGCGTTTTCGCGCACCTGAAAGCACTCGCTGGATTAGCGTAGGTGCCCGACACACTAGATAAATAGGTCTTTTCAGCGCCAGACTGAACGATGACTCGTGATCAGGCTGGCGCTCTCAATTACGATAGATTGCTAATTAAATGTTAAGCAGTTTTCTCTTCTCGATGGCAGCCTTGATATGTTTGAGAGCAGGAACATCATTTGATATTTGGGCGAGTTCAAGCGCAGAGTCAAGGTCAAAACTAGCGGAGTCGAGATCAATACCATTTTCAATAAGGTATTTACTCAAATTCTCGTCTTGTTCTTCTAATGCGTAGTGCAGCGCGGTATAACCCTTCTTGTTTACCGCATTAATGTCCGCCCCTTGCGATAGAAGAAGTTGAACTAATGGCTCATTTTTATCTCGTGCTGCCATGATTAACGGCGTATTCCCTAATATGTCGCTTTTGTTCACCGATACCCCGAAACTTATGAGTGTTTCTACAATTTTCTTTGTCTGAGAAAAATCTAACTCCTGATTAATTAATTGATTCTGAAAAATATAAAAATTTTCCGCAATGCGATGTAAAACGTTTTGGCCTAACTGATTGGTAAAGGTATGGTCGGCCCCTGCTGCCAGAAGGGCTTTGATCAGTTTGATGTCTTTCTTATCCACAGCAAGTAACAGCGGCGTCAAGCCGGAACTATATTGGGTATTTGATTCCCATGTTTTTTGTTCGGCTACGCAATGTGCGATCAGCATCAGCGCAATTTTCCTATCACATTTAACGATAGCCTTGCGCAGGAGTCGGGGTAAATCGGTACTTTTTTGGCCGACTTCAAATCCACTTTCCAAAAGTAATTTAACGATCGGAACATTTTTACAAAAGACGGCCTGATCAAGGAAGTGGTTTCCTTTTGAATTCAGGCCATAAGTGTCAACTCCCGCTTCCAGCAATAACTTTACTGTTTCCGGCTTATTTTTTTTGATGGCTAATTCTAGTGGGCATACGCCATTATTATTTTTTTTATCCAGTAAAAATTTTCTATGCCCCAACTGTTGAACAGCAGACTCGCCAGTGAATTTTATCAGGGCTTCCGGCATTAGTAGTAACTCCATAATCTCTGAAGATGGAGCGCCGCTTGCAAAATGAAATATGTTATTCAATGTCTTATCTTTGATGAGGAAATTCGATACCTCCTCAATTAAAATTTTCACCAATCCAATATTTTCTGACATAACCACCGCTAAAAGCGCGTTTTGTAACCCTTTTTCTGAAAAAGAAAATTCATTCATTTCAAAAATACTTTTTACTACTTGAGCGCTGCCCTCTTCACAGCAAATAATGAGAAACCTATCTGAATTATTTGTCCCGATAAACTTCGGTAATATATTATTTTTTTGACAGAATAAAATTTTTTCTAGAGAGTCTTTATTTTTTAAAAATTCTTTTAAAATTGGTGAATCAACTACATATTGATTAAAATTTATCCACGAAACGCGATTAGGAACAAGATGAAAAAGTATCCTTTTTTTTGCTGCTTCGCTTAAATTACTAGTTTCTTCATGTTTTGGGTCATGATTTTTTATAATTTTTATAACTTGTTCCATGGGTTGATGACGAAATGCATATTCGATGAGTGCTTTTGTATTTTTATGACCTTTCAGTGGATTAAAATATCCGTTGATTGTCGAGGATGGTAAATCCATGGGTTGATGCACCATGTATCTACCTTCTCCTGCAATGGACATCTCTTGTGTCGCATAACTTTCCATATGCTGCCAAATTTCTACTGGACTTGGCATGCAATTTTTAAAACTTGAGGTGATTGATATAAATCGCAATACTTCTTTGGCCTGGCTAATGTTTTCATTCGAGCCGATGGTGCTTTGTCCAGCATAATTAATTACGTAGCCATTTCCATTCTGTAAATCTGGTGCGTAGTAGCCTGCATTGCACCCAAGATTATGAAAGCTGGGTTTTTCGCCTTCAGTGAAAAATGACCAAACATACTGATAAACTTCTTTGATGGGAATGCGGAGATTTTTATCAATACCTTTGATTGAAAACGATAGATTTTCGTCGTCGGAATGGGTGTGAAAATTCATGAAAATAATAGTGTCACTGCCAATCTCTCCCGATTCAACTTTATCTCCCAAGGCCTTAAGAAATGTTAATTTTTTCTCTTCGTCAGAGCCATTTCCAAAGGGCGAGCATCCCAATTTACTTATTTTTATTTTATCGTTTGAGAAAGAATCGATTAATTCCTCAATGTTTTCTTTTCTTTTTTGATCAAGACCATCAAATAAAAAAATCGCATTGGAAGACTTTCTCTCAGGCATATTTTTTTCGTCAGAATTTATCCCCTTGATGTCCTCGATGTTCATGTAGCGCGTCGTCATTGTTTCCTTTGGGACTGGTCTCATTCTTTCCTCGCTCACTGAAATAGTTCGGTTTAATTGTCCGATGATCGGATAATTCTTTTGTGAACTTCAGTGTCAGAATGATTCGTAAAGTTTCTTTAAAACCAGATTTATTTCTCGTATTTTCCATAGCGAAGAGTTTTTGGCGTGACAGTGGCGCCCGAGCCCGTCATAGATTTGATGTGTCTCGAAATTTTTCCGGTCGAAGCAAATGACTTGCGTACCTTGTTGCCTCGCAAACGGAGAGGTGAAGCGATACCTTGATAGGGATATCGATTTTCTATTCTTTACCCGTGGTGGCATGTGTTGGCACAGAAACGACTTATGGCTTAGGCGAGTAGTGTTCTGCTGTTATGTCAAGACTGTGACGAAATGACTCTGCGGAAGTTCTCCCGCGGCGGCTCCTGCGGTGCGTCTACTATTGGAGTGGTCAGTTCCGTAAGGGCTGAGTGCGCCTTGTGACCCGGTTAGAATACGGGCTCCAATAGGTTTCAGCAGTCACACCATGTCCATTCAGTGGTTCCCCGGTCACATGAACGCCGCGCGCAAAAAAGCGGCGGAGTCCATGGAAAAAGTCGACCTCGTCATCGAGGTGCTGGATGCGCGCGTGCCCCAGGCCAGCAGTAACCCCATGATCGAGTCTCTACGCCTCGCTCGTCAGCGGCCTTGCCTTAAGCTCTTGAATAAAAGCGATCTGTCGGACCCCGAGGCGACTCGCGCCTGGATCGCCCATTATGCGAAGCAGCCGCAAGTCCATGCGGTGGCGATCTCGTGCCGCAAGCCTGCCGATGTCGCAAAAATTCCAACGCTGGCGTTGAAACTGGCACCGCACCGCGGAACGAATCTGAAACCGCTGCGCGTCATGATCATGGGTATTCCCAACGTCGGTAAATCGACGCTCATGAATGCGTTGCTGAAAAAGCGGGTCGCTAAGGTCGGTGATGAGCCAGCGGTGACCAAATCTCAACAGCGTCTTTATTTGGGCAACAATATCGTTCTGATTGATACGCCCGGACTGATGTGGCCAAAGATTGAGCATCCTACCGATGGACTGATGCTCGCTGCCAGCCATGCGATTGGCGTCAATGCCATCATTGAGGAAGAAATTGCGACGTTTCTGGCAGGCCTGCTGCTCGAGCGTTATCCAGCTTTACTGGTCGCCCGTTATGGTTTTTCGCTTGAGGATATGGATGCCGTCGGTGTCATTGAAGCGATTGCTCTGCGCCGTGCTTATCGCCTCAAAGGGGGTGCTCCCGACTTTGAAAAAGCGGCGCACACTTTGCTACTAGATTATCGTAGCGGCGCACTCGGGCGCATCAGTTTAGAGACGCCGGCCAACCGGGTAGCGCTGTTGGCCAGTTATCAGCCACCGCCGTCCTTGGCTGAACCACAAGAAGTCCACGTCGAAGACGACTCAGATTAAAAAATAGAACCGATGGGAGACATCATGACGCAGAACGCAATCAATCCTGATACACCGTATGTGCTGCATGAACGCGATGGCGATGTCGTCAAGCTCACACTCAATCGCGGCGAGAAATTTAATCCGCTGTCCGAGGAAATGCTCAACGTCTTGCAGACTGAGCTGGATGCGATCGCCAAGGACACTACCGCGCGTCTGGTCATTCTTGCTGCTAACGGCAAAGCCTTCTGCGCCGGTCACGATCTCAAGCAGATGCGCGCCTCACCATCGGCCGCCTATTATAAAAAGCTGTTTGATCAGTGCAGCAAAATGATGCTGACCATTCAGCAAATGCCACAGCCTGTTATCGCGCGGGTACAGGGCATTGCTGCAGCTGCCGGCTGTCAGTTGGTGGCGATGTGTGATCTTGCGGTGGCATCGCAAGAAGCGACATTCGCAGTCTCTGGTATCAACTACGGCTTGTTCTGCTCTACGCCCTCGGTCGGCTTGTCGCGCAACGTGGGGCGCAAGCAGGCGATGGAAATGCTACTCACCGGAGAATTCATTGATGCGCAAGCAGCACTCGAACGCGGACTTATCAATCGCGTCGTGCCGCTGCAGGAATTGGATCAAGCTATCTCAGCACTGGCCGAGAGTATTCTGGCCAAGCCAGCCGTGTCGATTGCGATGGGCAAGCAACTGTTTTACCGACAGCTTGAAATGGGAATTTCGGCGGCTTATCAATTGGCCGGTGAAACCATGGCTTGCAATATGATGGATGAGGCTGCACTCGAGGGAGTGCAGGCCTTCATCGAAAAGCGCTCACCAGACTGGCGCTAGCAGCGGGTTCGTCGGCGTTTGAATTTTTTTTTCATCTGACTATACCGCTGCATGGTCAGCGTTCGTTACGCTGATTGACACGCTTCCCTAACAAAGCAGATATCCGTCCTGAATTTTATCTGGCAGGCTAAGTGGTATCTCGGTGCAGTAATACGTAGGCCATGGGCCGCCATTGTCTTTGAATTTCGTTCGATCAATATCCTGTGGCGATAGAAATTTCAGCTCCCGTCCCTCGGGAATGATGATTTCCATTTGATCTCGCGATGTCACGTCATTAAAAAGATGAATCTTGATTCCTCGGCTGTGTACGAAGGTTAGTTGCGCATCCCTGGTCGACAAGATATTGCTGCTGCTTGCATAATTTTTTTCACGCTTAATAGTCGCTGAGATACCGTGCGCACAATGAAGCGGCATGCCGGATTGCATACAACTCATTCTGAAATTTCCTGCCGGATTGGCGATGGACAAGCCTTTATAAGCAGGCCCCGCATAACAAAATGCTGGGTAGTGTTCAAGGATTCGCAGTGCTTCGCAAAAAGGGTCATAAAGTGTTGCCGTCATTTTTAACAGCGTATCAACTCCATAGTAGTGCCAAATGCGTGCCGAATTATTGGCTGCATTAAAGCTATCTGAATGTGAATTTGCATAATCCAGTAATGCGAGGCAGTGTGCCATTGTCAATTGTCGTTCAATTGTCGATCCTTTTTGTATTGCGATCTGCTTTTCGCCGGTATTCAGCATGATGCCAAATTGGTGAAAAGTTTTTTCGCTAATGACTTCAATCAGAGCCACCCTGTCTTCTGGCGCCATGCTGTTCCAGCTCTCTCGGAAATCGTGGCTTAGTGATTCCCGGTGACTTGGATTGATAGATACTTCAAGACTGACGCCTGGAATAGTGACTTCATAGTGCTCAAAGAACTGGGCCATCGACGATAAGCCTTCGATCAGCTGCCAAGCCTGTGCGCGAAGTGTTGCTTCGCTTGAGCTATCAGGCATCGTTACATCAGCAACGGCATGGTAGGCCATCATCGTTTCTTCATATATAGCGTGCCGATACTGATCGTCAATTTCTGTATTCTGATTTTTTGACCTAGAACTGATTCGTATGTCTTTTAGTGCTTTTGAACAATCCATGGTGAGTTGTCCGAGTCTCGATCTTTCCGTCGATGTTTTATTCAACTGACGCGTTTGTCTAGCGATAACTTTGGATAACATGTCCCCTCCCGGTCTTGGTTGGATAATTGAATTATTTTTTATCGGACAATCTGTTCGATCATTGTCATCCGACTGAGCGTTAAGTGACCGATGTGATCATTAGTTCGGTAAACCGAGCAATGAGACATTGAGCGAACACAAAGTACTTTTTATTCGGGTGCGAGAAGTTCTTTAATCGTTTTTTTGACCGTTTAAAGAACTTTAAACAGGTTTTTTTCGGTGGGGAGGGCGTTTTGTCCGCGTGCAAAGTGGCTGGGTTCACCCTTGCGGTCTGCGTAATGGCGAGGATGCGATTACCGTTTTGCTGGGATGACGGTGGAAATGTTTCGGTTGCCTCAATAAATACGGCGCTACTAGCGCCCCTTAAGGTGGATTAATTATCAGCAAAAATCTGGATGAAGTTGGCATAAAAAAACCCCGCAGTGCGAACTGCGGGGTTTCGATGCGCATAACAGCGAAATTACATCATGCCGTCCATGCCACCCATGCCGCCCATACCACCCATGCCGCCCATACCACCGCCGGCTGGTTTGTCTTCAACTAATTCACAGACCATGGCATCTGTGGTCAGCATCAGCGAAGCGATCGATGCCGCGTTTTGCAGCGCGGAGCGTGTCACCTTAGCTGGATCCAGAACGCCCATTTCAACCATGTCGCCGTAGGTGCCGTTGGCTGCGTTGTAACCGAAGTTACCTTTGCCTTCGAGCACTTTGTTAACCACAACGGAAGCTTCTTCGCCGGCGTTACTGACGATCATACGCAGTGGCTCTTCCATTGCGCGCAGAACAATCTTGATGCCTGCGTCCTGATCAGGATTGTCGCCTTTGACCTTGATGTTGGCGCGTGCGCGCAGCAGTGCAACGCCACCGCCAGGAACGATGCCTTCTTCAACCGCTGCACGAGTTGCATGCAGTGCATCTTCAACGCGGGCTTTCTTTTCTTTCATTTCGACTTCAGTCGCCGCGCCGACTTTGATCACAGCAACACCGCCGGAGAGCTTGGCAACGCGCTCTTGCAGTTTTTCGCGGTCATAGTCCGAAGTTGCTTCTTCGATCTGTACACGAATTTGCTTGCAACGCGCTTGAATTGCATCAGCCTTGCCTGCGCCGTCGATGAGGGTGGTGTTTTCTTTGCCGATCTCGATACGCTTTGCTGAACCGAGGTCGGTCAAAGCAACTTTTTCCAGAGTCAGGCCAACTTCTTCAGCGATGACGTGACCACCGGTCAGGATAGCGATGTCTTCCAGCATAGCTTTGCGACGATCGCCGAAGCCTGGCGCTTTAACTGCGCAGGTTTTCAGAATGCCGCGGATGTTATTCACCACCAGCGTTGCCAGTGCTTCGCCTTCGATGTCCTCTGCGATGATCAGCAGTGGACGGCCGGCCTTAGCAACTTGCTCTAGTACGGGCAGCAGATCGCGAATATTCGAGATCTTCTTGTCGCACAACAGAA
>Ga0315905_10003591_pt1 | contig 15971 bp, 15 predicted proteins | sample LakEriMetagenome_5_FD_203522 | JGI IMG/M metagenome (GOLD analysis project Ga0315905, IMG submission 203522) | Freshwater fungal communities from buoy surface, Lake Erie, Ohio, United States - Buoy 4 MA121 | ecosystem: Environmental > Aquatic > Freshwater > Lake | place: USA: Lake Erie, Ohio... | reverse complement strand
AAGGGCGTGAGGAAGCCATTGTAGACCAATCACAAACGCATAATCCAGACTGGGTTTGGCAACAACATGAATCAACAGAAAAAACAGCCAGCGCTACCATCGTTTGGCAAGGGAATGGTCTTGGTCAAAACATGTCGCCTCCCGACCCAACGGTAGACGCAGACAGTTTAGTTGCTATTGCATCAACCAACTCTGGTGGTGGTGCAGTTTACCGTATTTTTAACAAACTAACGGGTGCCACCATTGCCGGTTCATTAACTATGCAATCCTTGGGAGGTCCCGCAGGATTGGGAGACCCTATCGTGCTTTATTACAAACCTGCTCGTCGTTGGTTTTTAATGGAATTCTCCAATACAGGAAATAAATTACTTCTTCATGTATCACAAACAAGCAATCCACAAGGTGCATACCATACCTACCAATTCACTTGCCCATCATTTCCTGACTACCCAAAATGGGGCTTCTCTCCGACCTCAGATGCATTTTTAGTTTCTACCAATGAGGGTGGACCTCCACGCATTTATGCAATGAAATTAAGCAACCTATTAACAGGAGCAGCTTCTCCGTTCATTGGGATTCCAATTGGGTATTCATTAAATGGTTTTGGTTTTCAATCCATCACGCCAGTTGATATCGAAGGCGACCTTGCGGCACCCGCAGGAATGAAACCTTTGTTTATTCGTCACCGCGATGATGAATCGCACTCCAATGGTTCTCCAGACAGCCCTACCAACGATTGGATTGAATTGTGGGAAATGACCATCAATTGGAACAATACCACCGCTACGGTAGCTAAAATTCAAGACATTTCCATTGCTGAAATCGACTCGAAGTTGTGTGGTCTTACTAGCTTTACGTGTGTGCCGCAACCTGGAACGACCGTAAAACTTGACCCACTTCGTGAAACGGTTATGTTTAAAGCACCGATGCGTGTTTTCAATGGCCATCAAACCATCCTTGCATGTTTAGCAACGGATGTGAATGGAAGTGACCGAGCGGGTGTTCGGTGGTGCGAACTTCGTCGACCAAGTGGAAGTACTGCAGCCAACTGGACCCTGTATCAAGAAGGAACCTATGCGCCTGGTACAACCAACCGATTTATGCCAGCCATAAACATTGATAAGCATGGAAATATTATCATGGCTTATTCTACCTCTAGCAATACAGCGGGTGACTTTCCTTCCATCAAAATGACCGGAAGAAAGCCTTGTGATCCACTTGGACAAATGACCATGGCAGAAACTACAATAATTGCTGGAGCTTCTTCAAAGACTAGCGATACGCGATGGGGAGATTATCACCACATGGCAATTGACGATTTTGACGGGGAAACCTTTTATTATACGGGTGTTTACCGCGATGCAAACTCTACAAGAACACGCGTTGCCGCTATAAAAATGAATCCCGATGCAAACGACGCCAGTGTAACGAACGCCTTTGTAGTTAATCCGGCAACCTTATGTGGAGCCACTACACAGATTGGGGTGATCGTTCAAAATATGGGAACAGCACCCATTACCTCAGGAACCTTTACTTGGCAAGTTGGAAATGGTGCACCTACGAGTGTATCATACAACTCTAACCAATTGAATGCGTTGAATTCAACGGACACCATTTTTGTTACGATTTCTGGATTGGTTGCAGGAAATAATACCGTGGTACTATCCATATCGGGAGTTAATGGGATTTCCCCAGACGAAAATGCGTGCAACAATGCGTTCACGATGACATTAGCGATTGGAGCCAATCTACTCAATGTAGCATATGTTATAAATAACACCCCAAGTTGTACTGGAAGTAACGGTCAAATTACACTTACGGCTACCGGTGGCTCAGGACCATATACCTATTCAATTAATGGAGGTGCCGCTCAAGGGAATGGCGTATTTTCAAACCTACCAGCCGGAGTAATCAATTACACCGTAAACGATGCCAATGCGTGTGCTGGGCAAGGAACCTTTACCTTGAATCCACCAGTGAGCATTACGGCAACCGCTACGCCATCACAAATTCAGTGCAACGGCCAAAGTAACGGAAGCATACAGTTGAGTGCCTCAGGTGGACAATCGGCTTATACCTATTCACAAAATGGGGTAACGTATCAAGCATCAAATTCATTTACTGGATTGAGTGCGGGTACTTATACCTTATATGCAAAAGATGCAAACGGTTGTGTAGGGACAGTTTCTGCCACCATTATTGAACCGTCTGCCATTTCGTTAAATGCAGTTCCTACCGCTATTACTTGTTTTGGAGAAACGAACGGCAGTGTGATAGCAACCGCCACAGGTGGAACCGGAGCGCTAACCTATAACATCAATGGTGGAGCCTATGGAAATGCGAGTACCTTTAGTAATCTTGGCGCTGGAACCTATACGGTTGGTGTTCAAGATGCCAATGGTTGTGTGCAAACATTCCAAACTACGGTAGTAGAACCAACGCAAATCGTTGCTTCGGCGGTGGCTACCCCATCAACGGGTGCGAACGGAACCGTAACCGCAAGTGCTACGGGTGGCAACATGCCATATACTTATAGCATCAACGGGATTAATTTTTACTCCGGGGTGTTGTTCAGCAATTTAGCGCCAGGAACTTATACGGTATCTGTAAAAGATGTGAATGGGTGCATTGGAACGGTTCAAGTGACTGTAGAAGAAACTCAAGGCTTGGAAGATGAAGATGGATTTGAGGTTAGTTTACTCTATCCGAATCCAAATCAAGGGGTATTTGAATTGGAAATTCAAGGTGTAATCGGAGATTTGGTAGATTGTAAGTTATTCACGACGGATGGCAAACTGGTATCAAGCTTCCAATTGGGTGCTGTAAATGGCGTAGCAAAAAATACTATTGAGATGTCACACAAATTGGCTGCTGGAAGCTACTTTATTGGGGTATACAACCAACAACGTGCAGAGATCATCCGTTTCGTTCGCGAATAATCCAACCAAGAACAATGGGTTATTGTCCGCTTATTTGAGCTCAAATAAGTATTTTTGACGTTCATGCAAAACGAGCGTAAATTAATCATAGCAATCGATGGCTATGCCTCCAGTGGAAAAAGCACCTTGGCGAAAGCCTTAGCTGATGCACTTGGCTACGTTTTCATAGACACCGGAGCCATGTATCGAGGTGTCGCCTATTTTACTGTCATCAATGGGTTATATACCAATGATTCGATTCATGAAGAGGCGCTTATCAAGCGACTAGACGAGGTCCATTTAATGTTTGGTGATCCGATTGTAGGAAACGACCGCCCCTTACTTTTGAATGGCGTGAACATTAATGACCCTATTCGAAGCAGTGAAATATCTGCGCTAGTTTCCCTAGTTGCCGTGATTCCTGAGGTCCGCACCAAATTGGTGGATTTACAACGGCAGATGGGAACACACGGAGGAATTGTCATGGACGGAAGAGATATTGGTACAGTAGTTTTTCCTCAGGCCGATTTAAAAATATTCGTTACTGCTGACCTTGATATACGTGCACATCGGAGGTTTATAGAAATGCAAAAGAATATGCCAGACATCACCTTGGAAGCAGTTAAAGCTAACCTTGCCTCGAGGGATGAAATCGATACAACGCGCAGTATTGGTCCATTAAAGCAAGCGGAAGATGCCATACTTTTTGATACGGGGCTACTCACACGAGAAACGCAACTTGAAAAAGCACTAACCTTAGTTCATGAATTGTTAGCAAAATGAAAGCACTCCTCGCCATACTAACGCTTAGTACCATGATGTTCTCCTGTGGAAATGAAGAGGTCATGGTTGATCCTGCATTACCAAAAGAATCCACAGCCCATGAAGGCGGAGATTTGAGAAGCAGAGCGGTACGACATGTAGAAGCCCAATTAAACATCGCCGGAACAGAACGTTACGGCCTCTCAATTTACAAGCAAAATTTGGATGGGGATGATCAAGAAGATGCCATCATTACCTTAAATCGATTCAATTATGCCTTAGAAAAGGCAAAGCAATCACCCAATGCAGCGAAACTTGCGGAGATCGGCTATGTGGGTAATTACAACTACATTTTTTATTATGATGGTGGATTGGATTTGATTTCCCCAGCGATTGCAGTCCCCTCTTCTCCATATCTTCCCTTGGAAATTTCATTTGAACCAATTACATCGACCGAATATAGTGATGTCTTAGTTACCTATCGAATCCGAAATTCAGCATATCGCGCATTTTTCACGGTGGAAAATCATACGCCAGCTCGATATTTCGAGTGGCCAATCTTTGATGAATTAGGAACACCACGCGCCAAAGCGTTCTCCTTCGCCTATATTTCAACCGCAATGAATCCACGAAAGAATATTCAAGTATATCAAGCTAAAGTAACCCTCGCCGACACCACCACAAATTTCAATGTGGCTAAACCAATACTCACAAAAGAATCTAAAGTATTATACGAGTTCTTTTACTTACCCGCGCAACAAAAATACGTAACCAAAAAAAATACGCCTTAACGATGTTGTTAGACCAAGAATCAAAAGAAGATATCCGACCTTGGAATATGGATACCAATTCGTTTTGTATGCTCATGCACTTAAGTCAATTTGCCTCGAGCGTTTTCCCATTGGCTGGAATTATTATGCCAATCGTCATGTGGCAGCAATTCAAAAAAGATAGCAGCATCATCCATGAAAACGGGAAACAAATCATGAATTTCATGTTGACGACCTTCCTTGTCGGAATCGTTTTTACCCTCGGGATCGTTGCAGTAGTTATGACCCTATTCACCAATGCATCCACCGACCAAAGTCAAGCCGCATTTTCTGCGATGGGTATAGTCACTATCCTAATTTTTGTCGGTGGGTTCAGCATTGCGTATGTCGTGTTCATTATTCTTGCAGCTATTAAAGCATATAATGGACAGGTCGGAAAATACCCCTTAACGATTAGATTTATACGATGAAAAATACAGTTTCTGAGGTTACGGAATTTTACGATGAATATGTTGTCGAACAAGCGAATACAGGGATCAACGACCGTATTTATGGCGTTTATGAGCGTCTTATTGGACTTGGTTTAAATGCTCATAGTTCAGTGCTCGAGTTGGGTTGTGGTATCGGAATGATGACTTCGCTCTTAAAACGAACCGTGAACCAAGGAAAAATTCATGCAATCGATATTAGCGCAGCATCTATTGACTATGGAAAAATGAAATTTGGCGCAGCCAACATTACCTTCAGTACGCAGGACATCACCGCCTTCGAAACCCGGTTAAATAAACCGGATTTCATTACCTTAATTGATGTACTTGAGCATATTCCGCTTGACTTGCATGCGGCCTTATTCAGACGGATCTCCCAGGTTATGGGGCTTAACTCACACTTCGTAATTAACCTACCCAACCCAGACTATATCGCACATGATATTGCGTTAGAAGCGGATTCCTTGCAAGTGATAGACCAACCGGTTCCGTTTGCCTCCTTAATTCAACAACTGGATGATGCCGGCTTAGAATTAATGACTTATCAGAAATATGGTTTGTGGCACCACGACGAATACCAATGGTTTGTTTTACGAATAAAACGCCCGTTTAACGAAGTTCGAATCGATGATTCATTAACGCTTATGGAGAAAATCAAACGAAAAATCAAGCGATTAAGAATTAAGCGATTAAATAAATAACTAAATAAATGGGTGCGGGTTTAAACCCGCACCCATTTATTTTACCCAGTTATTGCACCCAGTTTTTAACATACTAAAAATTCCCGCGAAGCGTAACAATGAAGTTTCGACCAGGCGCAGAAATGTTTGAAGCGAAATTTCGGTAATTCTGATTCAGTATGTTTTCACAGGCTACCTGAAGGGACAACTGACGAGAGAAATTATAATTCACTCGCGCATTTACAGTGGCCCATGAAGGCATTCCGTAGGGTGTAGCGTACGCAAAATTATCTTCACCCGCCATATTGTAATCTTCTAGGCGCTTCCAACCGGAATAATTCATGAATAATTCAGTTCGGAGCTTGCCAATCGTATAGACCATCGCTAATTTCCCAAATACAGGCGGTATATGATCCAAGGGAATGCTATCGCTTACATTTCTACCTTTTGTATAATTCACCGTGGCTATCATACTCAGGTGATCGTTTAGCTTGCCCGACAACATCGCCTCGAATCCATAAACATAGGCCCTACCCGCGTTGGTGGTTGTCATGACCTGACTTAGTTGCCCATCATAAACTACTGAATCTGCTCCATTAAACGTTCCGGCACCCACGGTAAGCGCATTAGTAAGTAAGGTATAGTATCCGGTCGCTTGAATACTTAATCCCTCGGAAAGCACTCGACTAAGACCAAACTCTCCATTGTAGGCATATTCTGCTTTTACATTAGGGTTAGGCACCAACACAGCCCCTTGCACACTTTCAAAAACTTTGGATAAATCATCTACGTTCGGTGCACGGAAGGCTGTAGATCCGCTTATGGACATTCTCCACAACTTATTCGGCATATAAATCAATCCAAGATTCCCGTTGAGCGCTAAATGCTGTTGAGCAATATCATCAAATGGGAATGGGAAAAATGTTTTGTCAACAAAGTTGGCATTCAAACGCACGTAGGATGCACGAAGTCCGTCGTTCAAAATTAATTTATCCGAAATCTCCCAGGTATGAGTTGCATACACTGCAGCAGACATCATGTTAGATCCCCCGTCTGGATAGCGTGTATCAAGGGGTGCAGTAGTATCCGCAACAATATCTTTTTGAAAAGCTGTAGACTTCACCTGATTGTGCCATGCGTCAAGCCCATAGCGGAATTCATGATCTCCTTTCTTCTTTGTAAAATCCGCATTTAGTGTAAGGATGTCTAAATTCTCTATGCGGTGATTCAAGAAATTCTTTTTAAATCGTCGATCCATGCGGCTCTCTTCGATGGCTTGATACCCAAGCGTCATGCGTGCTGCATCATACATTTTAGTTGCATTACTCAATTCCAAAGAATAGGCACTCATCAATCGAAATTGTGGCCCATAATACCATTCGCCGAATTTTGGGTTCCCATTACTGGTTTGTGTTAAGCGGTCGTAGCGGTCAATGTTACTGGAATTTGATAGTTGTAGATTCAATTTATGCAGAACCCCTTCCTTTTGTTTAAAGGTGAATTTCTGCAACACGTCATGTTGCGAATAGCCTGACCCCACTTGCAAATTACTATCCAAATTCACAATGATTGAATCCACCCCATGAATGTGTGCTACATACCATGGCCGCGCACCAAAACTTCCAACGAAATCATTTCTTCGAGCGCCTTGTCGCAAATCACCAAAGTTGGAATAAGTAAACGAGGTTAATGAACCCAAACGTTTTGTCCCCATAGAAACATCAGCATGCGCTGCATACCCATTTACCGCACTCATGTAACGGGTGAAAGCACTCGCTTTGATTAACGTTTTATCGGTTGTACTCAAGGTAGGATTCTTAGTAGTAAAGTGCATCACGCCCCCAATGGCATCCGAACCATACACTACAGCGCCCGGTCCGAACACCACCTCTACCCGATCCATCACCCCATTGTCCATGGTAATTACGTTCTGTAGATGTCCACCACGATAAATGGCATTGTTCAATCGTACACCGTCTACAACTAAGAGTACCTTATTGGTTTCAAAGCCACGAATGATTGGACTTCCACCGCCCAATTGACTTTTTTGTACAAAGACATTCCCGGAATTCGCCAAAACATCGGCAGTGGACGTTTGATTCATCAACGCCAATTCTTGTTTGGAAATCACCTGTACTTTCTGAGCCAAGTCTTTTCGTTTCTCGCTGAACTTACTTGCTGAAACCACGACCTCATCCACGGAATGTTGGTTTGGGAACATGGGTATTTTTCCCGAATTTGCTTTGATTTCATCAGAACCTACTGTTCGAGAAAGGTAGCCATCGGCCTCAATAAGGTAGCATGAAGCATATTGAATTATGGTTACGAAGCCTTCGATTCCCGTTTGATTTAACTTGGTTTGTCCATCACAGCTTTTAACCTGTGCTTCACTCAACGGAAGGTTTGTATTCTGGTCGTAGATATATAATTTCTGTGCGCAAAAAGGACCCTGGATCCATGCCAAAAGGAGAACAAGAAACAGGATGAATCGATTAAATTTAATGAACATGCGTAAAATTAATGGTTATTTTCGAACCATGGAACACACCTTGAAGTGCTTGAAAACCTATCGCTATGAAATTCAAGTACCGCAGTCGAACGTAACGGCGCCTAAATTGATTATCGCCCTTCACGGCTATGGTCAGTTGGTTAAATATTTTATTCGAAAACTTGAAGCCTTATCCTCCGAGTATTTGATAGTTTGTCCGGAAGGTCCGCACCGATTTTATTTGAAGGGTTCGAGCGGACGGGTTGGTGCCAGTTGGATGACGAAGGAGGCGCGGGAAATGGATATTGAGGATAACGTACATTGGCTCAATGCCCTGATAGATGAATTGAAAGAACATTATACCCCAGATTCGATTACACTCTTAGGTTTTTCTCAAGGCGCAGCCACGGCAGCGCGGTGGTATCAGCAAAATCCAAAATGTTTTGAGCAATTAATCCTCTGGGCGGCGGTATTTCCACCAGACATTGAGCGCGGCACCTTTACCTCCAATCATTCGATGCATTTCGTCCTAGGAAACCAAGACGAATATTATCAAGGCTCTGACGCGGAAGCACTCAAAAACAGCTATTTGGATCTCGGATTCAAGGTACATGCCTATGAGGGAACACATGATATTGATTCGAAGGTTTTAACGAAGATTTTGGCCCTCCCGTTCCACGGGATTTGAAATCCCGTGGAACGGTTAAATTTACGTCGCTTTCTGCTTGGAGATTACTCGACGAAAAATGCAGGGAACAAAGCGCTTAAGGTACACCGCAATGATTTCTTTATTCCCAATAAGCACCTCCGGTTTATTCTTACTTGCTGCACGGACGATTTGACGAGCGCACACCTCGGCCGGCATGCCGGTTTCCTGATTATGGTCCATTTCATTGTGCGTCTCCCCTTGCGCATTGAGCGCACTCATCGATATGGGCGTATTTATTTTTCCTGGGCAGACCATGGTTACTATGATTCCGTAAGACGCTTCTTCTAAGGCCAAGCTTTCAAAAAAGCCGTGCAAGGCATGTTTGGAAGCAGCATAGGCCGAACGAAGGAAAAACCCGAACTTTCCAGAAATGCTGCTAATAACAATAATTTGACCCGCAGAAGCTCGAAGTGCCGGAAGTAAGGCCTTGGTTAATCCGACAGCGCCAAAGAAATTGACTTCCATAATTTTACGGTCCACCTCCAAGGGCGTTTCCCCCACGAGCGAACGCTGACTGATTCCCCCGTTATTCACCAGGACATCCACCCTTCCCACCTGATCAATTACAGATGAAACCAAGGCATCCACATTCGAAAGATCTGTTAAATCTAAGGATATCACGGTGTGAACTTCTGCATTTGGCAAGGTATCTTTGATTTGATTCAACTTTTGGACATTTCGCGCTGCAAGGACTAAGATAGCCCCCTGATTCGCGAATTCACGAGCCATTGCTTCTCCGATTCCCGAAGAGGCTCCAGTAATCCATACTACTTTATTGTGATAGGAACGCATAGGTCAAAGGTAAGAAAGATGTATTCACCAACAGTTATTTAATTAATTTTGAAAAAAAACATCATGCAACATTCTGCTATTGCCATACATTTCCAAGAAGCTGAATCAGTGCTCAAACAATTCCAAACGGAAGAAAATTTCAAGAAAATTGAGCAAGCAATTCAGTGGATGAGCCAAGCAATCCAACACGGGGGAAAAATCATTTCGTGCGGTAACGGTGGGTCGATGTGTGATTCCATGCACTTTGCCGAAGAATTGAGCGGAAGATACCGGAACAATCGAAAAGGCTTGGCTGCGATCTCCATTTCCGACCCATCCCATTTAAGTTGTGTCGCCAATGATTATGGTTATGATTTCGTTTTTTCTCGCTTTATCGAGGGCCTAGGAAATGAAGGTGATGTATTGTTAGGTATATCAACCTCAGGAAATTCAATAAATGTGATTCATGCCGTGATGGCCGCCAAAGAAAAAGGAATGAAAACAATCATCTTAAGCGGTAAAGATGGCGGACAATTGGCTTCGCTGGCCGACCTTGAGATTCGCGCACCACACAGTGCATACGCGGACCGTGCCCAGGAAATTCACATTAAAGTGATTCATGCCTTTATAGACGGGATTGAGCGCCAATTAGGGCTACAATAAGCGTCCTGCCAAGCGAACATCGACTATGCACTCTTTAAAAATCCGTTGCCTTCGCTTCGCGACTTCGTCATAGATCTTATCTCGAAACCCCTTTGAGAAAAGCCATCCCAAGCGCAGCACGAACACGTATCCCTTTAAAAAAGGCAACAGCTTCAAGACCGCCGTAGATTTACTGTAAAGTTGGTTGCCATCGAAAAAATATACGGTATCCTCTTCCCTATTATATAACGGATGCTTACTAAGAAATTCGTTAGCTGCTGCTGTATCCAAGGCCGAAAATAAGATCTTGGAATCTTTCTCATGGTTTAAGATAAAGGTCACCACCCGATTGCACAAGGCACAATCGCCATCATAAAACAGTATGGGTTGCTTAGATAACATTTCGGACCCCATACCATGAAAATTCTTCCCCGGAAACGAGCATTATCTGTGCGGATGGAAAGCGTTCTTGAAAATACCCAAAATCCGTTTCCTTGAATGGAAAGGGTTCCGTACTCAACAAAACCACGTCAGGATTGAGCTCATCCAGATCGCTCAGCATAGGGTATCGCCCCATTTCAACACAATTCGCGTAACCAATCGCTTTCATATACGCATCGATGTAGGTGTCCTTTCCCACGACCATTTCGGGATCTTTCCAGATAAAATAAAGCGCCTTTTTGCCTTGACCTTTGGTTTTATTTTCCTCAAAATAGGTCTTCCACCGGGTAATCCATCCCATTGATTCTTCCTCCAACCCCAAGATTTCGCCCAGTGAGGTCAACATGGAATACATGTCTTGAATGGAATTCACATCACTCATCCAAACCGGGGCAAATTCACCCAGTGCCGCAATGTCTTCTTGTCGGTTTTCTTCTTTATTCCCAATAATTAAATCCGGCTTGAGCGCTTTAATTTTATCAATGTCAGGTGTTTTCGTTCCCCCAATCCGAGGTTTTGTTAAGTACCATTCGTCGGGATAAATACAAAACTTAGTGATCGCCACAACCCGATCGCCCAGCCCTAAGGCGTAAAGGAATTCAGTAATGGAAGGAACCAAAGAAATAATCCGTTGTGGATTCCTAGGAATCGAAACGATATTACCCAATTGATCGCTAAACTCAGGCATTAGGCCATCGCTGAAATGATGTCGTATCGCGTTACAATATGCAACTTACCGTCGGCTAATTCAACCAAAACGGCGGGCGTATCTTTGTTGATCAATTTACAAAGTTCTTCCACTGGGGTGTTGTGGTTAACCACGGGAAATGCAGCCCTCATAATGGATGAAATCGGTGCATCTCGGAGTGTGGGATCATCAACCAACACTTGATACATGTGACTGTCTTCAATAGAACCCACAATTTTACCATCCTTCATTACCGGAATTTGCGAAATTCCGTAGGTGCGCATTTTTGCGATGGCATGAGAAACCAATTCCTCCGCATAAACAGTTACTAAGGGCTTGTCTTTATGTTTGGCTACCAAATCACCAGCGGTCAGCATTTCCTCTTCTATAAATCCGCGTTCCCGCATCCATTCGTCGTTGAAAATCTTTCCTACATAACGGCTACCGTGGTCGTGAAACAATACCACCACCACATCGTCTTTGGTGAGTTGTTCTCCCATTTGTAGTAAGCCTTTGATGGCAGCACCTGCAGAATTCCCTACAAAAATCCCTTCCTCGCGCGCCAACCTTCGAGTATAAACAGCCGCATCTTTGTCGGTCACTTTTTCAAAATGGTCGATGACATCAAAATCCACATTGGCAGGCAAGATATCTTCTCCGATTCCTTCGGTGATGTAGGGATAGATTTCATTTTCATCAAATATTCCCGTTTCTTTATACTTCTTAAAAACCGAGCCGTAGGTGTCGATTCCCCAAATCTTAATGTTGGGATTTTTCTCTTTCAAGTATTTACCTACCCCAGAAATGGTTCCACCCGTTCCTACTCCAACGACAAAATGGGTAATTTTTCCATCGGTTTGTTCCCAAATCTCAGGTCCCGTTTGCTCGTAATGCGCGGTGCGATTGGATAAATTATCGTATTGATTCACATACCAAGAGTTCGGGATTTCAGTAGCTAGGCGTCTTGAAACGGAATAATATGAACGTGGATCGGTAGGTTCTACCGCCGTTGGACACACCACCACTTCGGCGCCTACTGCGCGAAGGATATCCATTTTTTCTTTGGATTGCTTATCATTCAATACACAAATTAGCTTATATCCTTTAATGATACAGGCCAAGGCTAAGCCCATACCCGTATTTCCGGAGGTGCCTTCAATAACGGTTCCTCCCGGCTTTAAAATTCCAGCTTTCTCTGCATCTTCAATCATTTTAACTGCCATTCGATCCTTCACAGAATTCCCTGGATTCGTTGTTTCAACCTTAGCTAACACAAGGGCTGGAATATCCTTGGTCAGTTTGTTTATTTTGATAAGCGGGGTATTCCCAATGGTCTCAAGGACGTTATTAAAGATTCGCATGCAAGAAGTTTTGACAAAATTAGCAATAAAAGGAATGTGCTAGGTTAGCATAAAACAGTGATTTTACCTTACTTTTGCACATGCAATTTCAACGAAAGGTTTCGTTTTATACGCTCGGTTGTAAACTCAATTTCTCCGAATCCTCCACGCTTGCGCGAAGTTTTGAAGAAGCAGGCTATGCCCGGGTTGACTTTGATGCGGAACCGGATGTATTTGTAATTAATACATGCTCCGTTACTGAAAATGCGGACAAGAAATGCAAGCAATTGGTTCGTAAAGCGAAGGAAATCAATCCGAATGGGTATGTAGCCATCGTTGGATGTTATGCCCAATTAAAACCCGAAGAAATAGCAAAGATTCCGGGGGTAAATATGGTGCTTGGTGCAAACGAAAAATTTAAATTACTGGAAGAAGTTGAAGCCAACATTGAGAAAGAAACGCAAGTGGTCAAACATGAATCCATAAAGCATGCCTTAACGTTCAACCCTTCTTTTAGTGCGGGAGATCGCACCCGTAGTTTTTTAAAAATACAAGACGGATGCGATTACTTCTGTACCTTTTGTACCATCCCCTTGGCCCGAGGAAAGAGTAGAAACGCAACGATAGCAGAAACTATTCAAGAAGCAAGAAAATTAGTAGACACTCCCGTTCGAGAAGTGGTCTTGACCGGCGTAAATATTGGGGATTTTGGGAAAGGCGGAGACGAAAATTTTTTCCAACTAATCCAAGAATTAGATACACTAGAAGGGATTGATCGCTTTCGGATTTCATCCATTGAGCCGAACTTACTAAGCAATGAAATCATCGATTTTTGTTTAAGCCAAAGCAAGCGATTTATGCCCCACTTTCACATTCCACTGCAATCCGGAAGTGACCGCATCTTGAAATTGATGAGAAGAAAATATGAGCGCTCGGTGTTTCAAGACCGCGTTGAACAAATTAAACGCTTAAATCCATCGTGTTGTATTGGAGTGGATGTAATTGTTGGTTTTCCGGGAGAAACAGAGGAAGACTTTCAAGAAACGGTAGACTTTTTACATACGCTTGATATTTCGTATTTGCATGTATTTACTTATTCTGAACGCGCCAATACCACCGCAATTAAATTGGGGGAGCCAGTTCCAATGCACATACGAAAAGAACGAAGCAAACAACTTCATTTATTGAGCGCCCGAAAGAAAAAACAGTTTTATCACAGTCAATTAGGTCTTCAGAAAACGGTATTATTCGAGCACGAAGAAGATGAGGGTAAAATGTATGGCTTCACAGAAAATTATATCAAAGTAGAAGCTCCGTTTAATGTTCAATTGGTGAACCAATTAGTCGCTGTACAAATTGAACAGCTTACCTTGGATGAAACGGTCAAAGTAACAATAGAAAAAACATTGGTAAATGAATAAGGTGTATATCACTCGCCGTGAGACATTTAATGCGGCACATAAGCTATGGCAACCGAACTGGAGTGAAGAAAAAAACAATGAAGTATTTGGACGCTGTGCAAATAAGAATTGGCACGGTCATAACTTCGTTTTATATGTTACAGTAAGCGGTACACCAGACCCTGAATCAGGCTTTGTGATGAATTTAAAGGATTTAAGTGCGATCATTAAAAAGGAAGTAACTGAAAAACTTGATCACAAAAACTTAAATTTAGATGTACCATTTCTGGATGGTATTATGACCTCAACTGAACATGTTATCATCGCAATTTGGCAAATTCTTGAACCAATTATTGCGGGATATGGCGCAGCATTAGCCAAACTAAAATTAGTAGAAACCGAGAACAATTTTGTGGAATATTTCGGCGGAAAAGAACCTTTTTAACTCATCCACATAGCACCATACATTTTGAAAAAAGAAGAATTAGAACAACATTTTAAAGCGATCATAGAAGGCTTAGGAGAAGACATAACAAGAGAAGGATTGCTCAAAACACCGGAACGTGTGGCTAAATCCATGCAATTTTTAACGCATGGCTACGATTTAAATCCGGACACAATCGTACAGGAGGCGATTTTTCATGAGGCGTATTCTGAAATGGTATTGGTTAAAGACATCGACGTGTATTCTTTGTGTGAGCACCACATGTTGCCTTTTTTCGGAAAAGCACACATCGCGTATATTCCCGACGGTAAAATTGTGGGGTTAAGCAAACTTCCACGGGTAGTGGACGCCTATGCCAGAAGGTTGCAAGTGCAAGAGCGCTTAACTATTGAAATCAGGGATTGTATTCAGCGAACGCTTGCACCAAAAGGCGTAGCCGTTGTTATCGAATGTGCCCACATGTGCATGCAGATGCGTGGTGTAGAGAAACAAAATTCAGCGACAACTACCAGCGCTTTTACAGGTATTTTCTTGTCGAATGATGCAACTAGAAAAGAATTTATAAATTTGATACAAAGTAAATTACATTAAGAATGACGGATTATTCAAACAACACTTACGAAGCGAGTATAGCAAGTAATTTTATTCGCTCGGTATACAGCTACATGTTTATTGCCATGGCAGTATCGGGAGTTATCGCCTATGCCGTGGGTACAAACAAAATATTGTTCGATCAATTGTTTATGACCAGCGATGGCAAGACTTCCATCTTATTTTATGTCATGCTCTTTGCACCATTAGTTATATCCATGGTAATTCAATGGGGTTTTCAACGCTTATCCATGACGATTTTATTGGCGCTTTTTGTAGCCTACTCAGCAAGTATGGGAAGTACCTTAAGTGTGATTTTCTTAGCGTACTCTACCCAAGCGATTGCCTTTACGTTCTTTGTAACAGCCGGTGCTTTTGCTGGTATGGCGATTCTAGGATACACCACCAAAACTGATCTTACAAAATTTGGAAGCCTATTGTATATGGTTTTAATAGGGATGATTCTGGCGAGTGTACTCAACATGTTCATCGGCAGTGGCGTGATGGATTGGGTTATTACAATCGTAGGGGTTTTCGTATTTACAGGATTAATAGCGTACCAAATGCAGCAATTGAAAATGGTGGCACAATCCCCGGAATTTTCTGCAGAAACTAGAAACAAGCTTGCCCTAATAGGTGGAATGCAATTGTATATCTTATTTGTGAATTTATTTTTGACTTTGTTGCGCTTATTGGGCAACCGAGATTAAAATTTATGTTTACCTTTGAAAAAACTTTAGCATATGTCAGGTAGATTTTTTGAAGAAAGTACAGCAGCAGTTGCAACCATTTACACCATTTTTTTACTTGTGGTTATTGGATCAATCTTAATCTTCGG
>Ga0315905_10003590_pt1 | contig 15973 bp, 6 predicted proteins | sample LakEriMetagenome_5_FD_203522 | JGI IMG/M metagenome (GOLD analysis project Ga0315905, IMG submission 203522) | Freshwater fungal communities from buoy surface, Lake Erie, Ohio, United States - Buoy 4 MA121 | ecosystem: Environmental > Aquatic > Freshwater > Lake | place: USA: Lake Erie, Ohio... | reverse complement strand
CGGATCAAGGCCGAGGGGGTCTTGTATGAGATGGTCCCGCCACCGCGTCACTTGGCCTTTGCCATCACGACCCGGATCAAGGTCATGGCCAATTTGGACATTGCCGAGCGACGCATGCCCCAGGACGGTCGGATTGAATTGATGGTCGGTGGACACCCCATCGACCTGCGGGTGAGCGTCTTGCCGACGATGTTTGGCGAGAGTGTGGTCATGCGGATTTTGGACCGTTCGGTGGTGAATTTGTCGCTCGACAAAGTCGGCATGGACGAGACGACCAAGGAGAATTTCCGGCGGGTCATGAGACGGCCAAACGGCATTGTGCTCGTGACGGGTCCGACAGGATCGGGCAAGACCACCACGCTGTACTCCGCTTTGTCGGAGATGAATGAAATCGCCGACAAGCTCGTGACGACCGAGGATCCAGTCGAGTACGATATCGACGGGATCGTGCAAATCCCGATCGACCACAACATCGGTGTTACGTTTGCATCGTGCTTGCGAGCGATTTTGCGTCAGGATCCCGACATCATCCTCGTCGGTGAGATCCGGGATATCGAAACCGCTGAGATTGCCGTCCAAGCATCCCTGACAGGGCACTTGGTCTTTAGCACCTTGCACACCAACGATGCTCCGAGCACGATCACGCGGATGAAGGACATGGGGATACCCACGTTTTTGATCACCGCGACAGTCGAAGCGATCTTGGCTCAGCGGTTGGTCCGACGGATTTGCACCAAATGCCGCGAAGAGGTCGAGCCCCCGTTGGAGCTTCTCTACGAGATGGGAATGGAGAAGTCCGACATCAAGGACCAGAAATTCTACCGGGGCAAGGGTTGCGACAATTGCAACAACACCGGCTACAAAGGTCGAATCGGTCTCTTCGAACTGATGATCATGAACGACGAGATGCGAGAAATGATCCTTAGAAACGTCACGACCGATGAATTGCGGGCCAAGGCCGTCCATTACGGAATGATCACGCTTCGAGATTACGGCAAGCAGTTTGTATTCCAGGGGCACACGACGGCCGAAGAGGTGGTTCGCGAGACGGTCCATGACGGTTGATCGATGGTCCCGGTTGATTTTTCAATCGTTTGTTTTTCCAGCAGTTTGTTTTTTTGCCAAACCGCGAGATTTTTAGCTCGGAATTAGATTTTTAGCCTCAGGGCTCGAATAGTAATTGCGAGCCCCTTTTAGCTTTTCACCCAAACATTACTTTCGTCCACCACTTCCCAGCAGGGGATACCACCATGCCAATGTATCAGTTCGAGGCCATGGACCGCACGGGCCAAGAAATCAAGGACGTGATTGAGGCTCCAAGCGAAGAAGAGGCACAGAACACCATCAAGGGGATGGGTTACTTTGTCACCAAACTTTCGCTCAAGAAGGGGACGGCCCAAGTCGCCGGGGCCGGTGTCAAGAAGAAACGCCCCTTTGCGATGGGTGGGGCCAAGACCAAGCATATCTGTACGTTTACCCGTCAGTTGTCGATTCTCCAGGACGCCGGTTTGCCGATCCTTCGATCCCTCCGGATCCTCGAGAACAACATCAAGGGTGGCAAGCTCAAGAATGCGCTCATGGACGTGTGCGACGAGATCGAGACCGGATCGACACTCTCCGAAGCGATGTCGAAGTGTCCTAAGGTATTCAGTCGTTTGTACGTCAACATGATCAAGGCCGGTGAGGCCGGTGGTGCCCTAGAGACGATTTTGCAACGGCTGGCCGAGTTTCTCGAACGGAGCGAATCGCTCAAACGCAAGGTCAAGGGTGCGATGATCTACCCGGTTGCCGTCGTTTCGGTCGCCGTGTTGATTTTGGCCGGTATCATGTACTTCATCGTTCCAACGTTCAAAAAGATGTTCGATGAGTTCGAGCTGAAGTTACCTGCGCCGACGGTCTTGCTCATGGCCATGAGCGATTACGTCGTAGGGTACTTCTGGCTGATGATTTTATTGCCAGTGGTCATTTGGCTTATCGGCAAGCTGATCCGCAAGTTCAAGCATGGCCGCATGGGCTATGACATGTTCATCATCAAGGTTCCTGTATTCGGGAGTCTTATCGAAAAGAACATTCTAGCCCGAACCACGCGGACCTTAGGGACATTGGTCACCTCCGGCGTTCCGATTCTCGAAGCGTTGAATATCACCCGGGAGACCTCCGGCAATGCGATGTTCGAGCGGATCTTTACGAAGGTCAACGATGCGATCCGCGAGGGTGAAACGATCGCCAAGCCAATGAAGGAGAATTCGTACTTGGGCTTCCACCCTATGTCCTTGTTTTATTGGGTGTGGATGGGAATGTTCCCGGGAATCATGATGCTCTCGGTAGCCTTAACGGCTGGCCGGGGTGCGGGCAAGTCGACCGACGGCGGCCCGTCGAAGAATGCCGGTGGAGCCGGACAGCTTTTGTACATGAGCATCGGAACGATCGCCATCGGTGCAGTCGCTTGTGCTCTGCTCTATGCGCTCAAAACCCGGTCGCGGGTGATCGACGACTTGGTCGTCAACATGATCGACGTGGGCGAAGAGACCGGGGAACTCGACACGATGCTCTATAAGATCGCCGACAACTACGACGAAGAGGTCGCCGTGATGACCGAAGGTTTGACCAAGCTGATCGAGCCGTTGCTCATCGTGTTTCTTGGGGTCGCTGTCGGATTCATCGTCGTATCGTTGTTCATGCCGTTGATTTCGCTGATCACGAATTTGAGCGGTGCGAAGTAGAAATAGCTCTTAAGTGGCTACTCCGAAGTAGCTTCACAGGGGCGAGCCAACCAGTTGCAAGTCAACCAGTTTTGGGGGAAAGACTCATGACCATCGGATCGAAGAGAATCGGATCGAAGCACAGAGCAACACAGGTTGCTGGGAGACTTCATCGAGGTTTTACGCTCGTGGAGTTACTGGTCGTCATGGCGATCCTCGGGATCCTTGCGGGCCTATTGGCCTGGGGTGTCAATGCGGCTCGGGTCGCGATTCTCAAACGGGCGCAGGCCTTTGAGGTCCAGTCGATCGCATCGGCCGTCGAAGCTTACAGGACCAAGTATGGGGATTACCCTCCTGACGGGAGCTCTTGGCCGGTCATGGAAGCGCATTTGCGCAAGGCGTTTCCGAATATCTTGGCGACAGAACTGGGGCTTTTGAATCCGGCGTTTTCTCCGGCCAACGGGCTCATTCGCAACGACAACGATTTGACGGCATCTCACCCGCACTTGTCACGGTATGTTTCGACAGCACCCGGCCTTCGCAGCGGTCGTGTCTTCGATGCGGCCGAGGCGTTGGTGTTTTTCCTAGGCGGTTTTAGCTCGGATCCGCAGCGACCAATCACCGGTCCCGGAGGTCCACTCAAGCAAGTGGGAAGTGCATACATCTACAACACGCAGCGAGAGAATGCGTTTTTCGAGTTCAAGATTGGGCGATTGACCCTCGACCCGAACACCGGTGCATCGACCGACGAGACGGTCTACTCCGAGGGCGTTCCTAACGACTTGATGCCGGTGTATGTCGGGAATGGGCCGACCTACCAGCAGCTTGGGGTGCCGATTATTTATTTCGACAGCCGCACGTACCAAATCGGCGGAGCTACGGTGAACGATTCGAGCTACTACTTCAACTTTTATTCCCCAGGGTTGGTAGACACGCGAAATGTACAGGGTTCGACGCGGAATTGCGCTCGGCCCTTTTTGTCAATGGATTTGGATGCGAACAAGGGGAACAATGCCTTGCGTTATGCGAACGACAAAACGTACCAGATCATGAACGGGGGATACGATCGCATCTACGGTTGCCAGTCGGTCAAGAATGTTGCGGCCCCCGAATCGAAGCCTGCTTTCTTGTTCACGGTTCCCGGGGGGAATACCGCCATGCTCGACGTGCAGACTCGGACGTTCACTCGGCCCGGCACATCCTCGGTGCGCTTTTACAATCCTGAGTTTTGGATCGATACGCCCAATGCTCCATTGAATCGGCATATGTATGTCGATGACAACACGTCGAACGTTCTGGATTCGCCGACCTTTGGTGAATCGAACTAGTGCAAAACCTGTGCGGTGGAGGGTTCGCAAGATGAGACAAACCTACTTCAGCAATCCAGTTCGGCGTCCGGGCTTGACCTTGGTAGAGTTGCTCGTATCGATCAGTTTGATCACGGTCGTCTCGAGCATGTTCTTAGTCGCCTACCGGGCGGCGGCGACCGAAGCCTCGAACATGCGCACACAGAGTACGATTCGCAAGATCAGCGAGGTCTTGGTCTCGCGGATGCAAGAGTACGAGAACTACCCCATCAATTTTGCGAGGGGTACGGGCAACGCCTTTGCAACACCCGTGCCAGGAAACGCCATTCCAGCGTTGCCAACGACAGACGACGAGTACGAACCCAAGGGGATACTCCTCGAAAGGTTGCGTGTGATGCTTTTGCGAGAGATGATCGCCCAAGAGATGCCGGATCATTACCAGGACATCAAGATTTCTGCGCCGATCGTTAAGAACTATTGGACTGGACTCGCAGCGATTGGTCCGAATGCCAATGCAGGTCCTCAACCGATCGTCGTAACGACTTCGGAGTCCCCAAGGGCGGCACGATTGAAGGCTCGATTGAATCAGGCCAATTCAAACTGGTGGCAGCAGCTCAACAGTGCAGATCCCACTGCGAATCCCGCTGGTTTTCAGATTGCCAATGCGGAGTTTCTTTACTTGATCGTCGAGGATTCAATTCTTAACGGGAGTCCGGCGATCGAGTTGTTTGGCAAGTCGGAGATCGGGGACACCGATGGAGATGGGCTTTTGGAATTTCTCGATTCATTCCGTCAGCCGATTTGCTGGGTGCGTTGGCCTACAGGTTTCCCTGACACGACGCGATTCCATCCGGATTTGCTCGACCCGAGTTTCAACATAAAAGGATTTGCGAACTACGCGTTTAGCGATCCTTTAGACCCACGCAAAGCGGATCCAGGGTATCGGATCAAGGTGCGGTCGATTCAACCGACCAAGGTCTACAAGCCCTCTGCCATGGCCTTTCCTTTGGTGATCTCTTCAGGTCTGGACCGAGACAGGAACGGTGGATTCGGGTTTGGTGTTAAGTTATGGCACTCGAGGGGCCAAATTGGCGACGCAAGCGATCCGAATTCGCGATACAGATTGATTCCGAATTCTGCCTCGACAACCGATTTAGTCATGCCTGTACCCTATGATCTTGGGGGGCAGTCGCCAGTGGTTATGTGTGATCCATGGTTCCCGCGAACTGATGCTACGGCGAGGCTTGGGTCTTTAGTTGATCTCAAACAATTTGAAGACGACATTACCAACTACAGCATCAACGGAGCTTACCAATGATTCGTCGCGTACGAACGAAGCGTGGTCTGACGCTTGTTGAACTATTGGTCGTGGTGGGAGTCGCCTCGGTGATCGCGGCGGTTATGCTGCCGGGGATCAAGTCGGTCTTGACCGATCGCAAGTCGAGTCAAGCGGCGATCATGGTCAGGAACTACATCGAGGCAGCACGGACACGTGCGGTCGGTCGAAATCGATCGGTGGCGGTGGTATTCGAAAGACTTTCCTCAAGGGCGGGCATCGCACCGAATGGAGTTTTTGTTTCGGAGACGGCCCCGGCTGGACCGTACCAGACTCCGGATGCGAACTTTGTACCCTATAACGCATGCGTTCGCATGAGTCTGGCCGAAGAGCCACTTCCGGTCAGCGAGGCGATGTTGCCTGCGGCCGTAACGTTTAGGGTTCGCCAGCCTGGCGATGGATTAAATCCTCCGATCCCGACGGGTGCTCCTTACATCGGTGAAGATTCATTGTTGGACATGCATCAGGGGAATGTGCAAGAGGCGCGGATTTTCGAAGTGACCGTTTCGAGCAACATCAACCTCGCTTGGCTCGTCGGGGAGTATTTGACGAACGGATCGCAGATCAGTTTCGGGAACTCGCCGCGTCGATTTAGCATCGTCACACCTCGCTCTCCGACGGTCCATGGGGATGCTGGGGGTGGGACCATTTGGTTCTCTGTGATGAATGAGAAACTCTTCGATGGGCACATCGAGCGAGCCAAAGAGCCTTATGTCGATTTGAAGCCTGGAACGGAATTCAAGCAGTTCAAGATTTACCAGCGGCCCAAGCCGGTTTTTTCTCAAGTGGTTCAATTGCCCCGAGGGATGTGTGTCGATCTATCGCTCAGCGGTTTTGGCAAGAAGATGCCCGGCCAGGGTGCATTGCCACCCGAGAAGCAGCCTGTGTTTGACCCAACGGGTTCGGCGATGGCCGGATTTGATTATCGGGTTCGATTCGCCTCGGATTGGATCAGCAACGAACCAATACCGCTTGAGCCATGGCAATTGCGCCCCGTGTACATCGTGTTTTCGCCCGAGGGACAACTCAGCCATGTTTGGGCCAACGATCGGCGCACGCCAGGAGATGGTAATTACCAAGGAAATCTGACTCGGATCGATGCGACGCAGGATGTATTTTTGCATGTGGGCAAAATCGATCGGGTGGCGATGCCCTTGGATCCCGACCCAAATATTTTGGGTCGTAATGCGTATGGACTGCGAGGCGCGATTCAACTAGGAGTCCAAAACAACTTGACCGATTTGAGTGCCTATGTGGTTCGGCTCAGTCCCAGTTCTGGGGCGATCAGCGCCTCGCCGATTGTGAGCATCGACACACAGGTATCGATTCTAGGATTGAATGTCAACAACCTGAACTTTGGGGACATGGTCGAACTATCGCGCCGTGGGACTTACAACTCGAATGTCACGGCACAGTAACACAATGAGCACAGCGACGCAGCTAGCAGAGCAACGGGCTTGGAGGATCATGCAGATGAGATCACGCAACGGCTTGACGCTCCTAGAAGTCATTTTTTCAATGGTGGTCCTTTTGGTCGGCTTGGTGGCGATTGTCTTTTTGATCCCGCTTGCCGGACGCGAGGCCGAGGACAGCCAGCAGATCACGCAAGGGTTGGCAGCCGGGGAGAGCGCTTTGGCGATGTTCACGACGACGAACCTCGCCCAGCCGACGCTCGAGAGTCCATGGTGTTTGGTCGATGACATCGGATCGGCTGAGCATTCGGTAGCCACCATGCGCGACGCTTACAACGCCGCAGCAAGGACCTTTCCGGTCCCTCCGAATGCTGTCCAAGCCGCGGTCGCGCAGAATGAGGTGATGGGGATTGGATTTTGCGTAGATCCGTTGTTTTGGGGCTACCAAAACCGGGCTTCCAACGACGTTGCCTTGCCGTTTTTTAGGACTCGGTTTCCGTTCATGTTCGATAACACGGATCCAGTCTTGTTGGTATCGAACCAGAACATACCGCGAGCCCCACGATTGCTCAGAGGTTCGCTGAGCGACCCGCAAATGGCGATCCCAGGGAGTTGGCTGCGTCAACCTGCGGCGGTGCGTTTAGCGACGATGTACGGCGGAGATTTGGTCCAACCCAGCGGTATGAAGAACAAGTCGATAGGTCCATTGAGGTCGGTTTATGTCGGATCGGACGGCTCGATTCTGTCGACTTCCACTGCGGCCCAGCAAGCCTCTTGGTTGGCGACGGTCACTCCTGCCGAGAACACTCCGATCATCGACTTGGATCGAGTCAAGGCGGTCTACCAAATGAATCTTTTAGCGAATCAACCGCTCGATGTGCCTCGGCTCTATGACGTCGCGTTGGTTGTATTTTCCAAACGGGATGTACGAGAGCTTGCAGCCATGGCCGTTTTGTCTCCCGGAGATTTCCAGAGTTCAAGACCCTCGGAGGTGATGAATGTTCCTACCGGCGAGCGCGTGGTCAAGGTCACCGACATGTCTTCCGACGCATTGCATTCCGGGACATTCAATATTGAGGTCAGCGGTTATCCGACCATGGATTCGAAGGTTAAGGCGGGGGATTGGTTGATGATGTCCCGGTTTGCCTTCCGGGATTTGATTCCGCGTACGAGCGGCACGATATCACGGCAAGTGAACCGTTGGTATCGGATCATTTCGGTAACGGGTGACGGCTATCCGTTGAGTTTACGCGTTGCGGGTAAACCATGGGATTGGACCGAAGGGGAGATCAGCGACATGCTCGAAAAAGGGCAAGCCGCTCCGACACTACCGCCTGCGGTGGGGACTTACGAAACCCAAGCGGTGATCATGAAGGATGTCGTACAAGTTTACGAGCGTCAGATGGAATTGCGTTAGCTGTTGCGTAGGATACTAAGTACCAAGTACGTAGTCCTCGAAACGAAGTCATCGGAACGAAGCTCGCCCAAAGAGACTCGATCGTCGAACCAACCACTCGCAAGAGAGGGAAACAAAAATGCACAAGCCGACATCATTTCGAAATCCGATGGCAAGACATCCCCGTCGAGGGCTGATCTTGCTGATGGCCCTGGGGATGCTTGCGCTCTTCTCGCTGCTCGCGGTGACTTGGGTGGTCTCTGCGAGTTCCTCGCGGGCCGGAGCCCAGGCGATGCGGATACGGGCCAATCACTCGAACGCATCGGTCAAGGGGATGACCAGCGAGGTCATGAAGATGGCCGTGCGAGGTACCCGCGACCAAAAAAGTGCATTCTATCAGCACTCGCTTTTGGAAGACGTCTACGATGCCAACGCGATCCGCTTGCAGTTTGGTCATCGGTTCTACGGCAATATGCTCACCACGTTTCAGGACAAGTGGTGTCGCAAGCTGACCCCGCCGAATTCGACGGGCGTTGAGTTGATCAAACTCTCGCTCAATCCGATGAGTGTGACCGCAAACAACGCACCATTGAGCGATATCGAGGGCGCATACAACGGCCGAGTCTTGACGGTCCTTGAAGGGCCATTGGCCGGTCAGTCGTTTCGAATCATCAAGTATGTGGGTTTTGTTCGATCTGCCAACGATTCCCGGAATGACCCGAACCTAGACGGAAACATTCCAGGAAGTCTGCCGCCGAATTACACACAAAACGATGCTTACGACTATGACTATTCGGTCGTAGTCGACGTATCGACCGTCAAGGGCAAGCTTGAGGGCAAGTGGCGGAATCCGAGCACTACCAGAGTGGAGAATTTTTCCGGGGAGCTAGGGGACTGGATTGCATTGCCCAACAATCAGGGGCTGCGCAATCTGTTTTACTTTTACGAGCCAGTCGGATCGATTTACCAAGGTTACAAGTGCATGATCAACGGCGCTGCGTTTAACAACGCCGGTATCGGATTGGAGACGGACTCTTCACAACCGGGTTATGGGAATCTCGATTCGCGTCGACTCATGGCGCTCCCTGCCAATGCGGGCAAGCGGGTGTCGCCTGCTCTCTTGCCGAACTACGATTACCTCCAGCATCGCGACTACATGAACGTAAACGGCGGAGTGCTCGGTGTCTCTGGGGTGGGAGACCAGGGCTCGCTCAAGGGCCAGAGCAACGAGGGGATCGATGTGCCGGATTGGCGCGATTTCTGGCTTTCCTACACCGATGCCAACGTGCATCTTCCCTCGTTCCATCGCCCCGAGTTGATCCACTATTTGACGAACCTCTACGGGGCTCCAACGAATGCGGCCGAGAGGTCGGAATTGCTGCGGTTGGTCGATGCATCGACGGCTCGGGTGATGAGTTACAGTTACCAAGGTCAAAATGGGGTCGTGTCGGTCAACCCTTACTTCCAGCCACACGGTTCTTTTCCGACCTATCCACGGGAGAGCTTGACGAACAACGTTCCGCTGAATCAGTACTTGCAAGGGCTCCTCAGTGGGCCGCTCGATATCGACAACGATGGAGACGGCAAACCCGATAGTGTTTGGATCAACCCGAACATGCAGACGATCCACGCGCCGGATGGACGGTTGCTCAAGCCGTTGGCGGCAGTGATGATTCAGGACCTCGATGGCCGTTTGAATGTCAACTTGCACGGAGATCGCGTTCAAGGATCTGCGGGAGGGAATTTTGGCGGTGGTGGACTTGGATTCAATGCGTTTGCCAACTCCAGTGGTTTACACCGAGACGGTATGTCGTTATCCCAAGGATTCGGGTTCGGTCCGGCGGACATTTCGCTCAATCCGCTTTTCGCTCACAACCAGTCTTTGTTGACTTCCAACAATGGATACTCGCTCTTTGACTTGCGTTATGGCGCCAGGCCTTATGCCAACAGCCCGTTCAGTTTGCAGGTCGACCGTTCCCCAGGGCGATCTGGGGACGATCCTCAAAGTGCGTTGATGGAGCGAGAGATGCCAGCCAATGGTGTTTATGGACATGCCACGATGCCAGGTGGGCCGATGGGCCGTCGATCGAGCGTGGCTCCCACGTTGGACAAGCACGGCAACATTGTCTATTTGTATCCCCAAGTGCCCGATGCGACGCCAGAGACAGGGGCGCAAGGCTATCCGTCGGAGACCGTCGGAGATGCTTATGAAGCAGGATCGGGGTTGCGAAACTTTGGCGATACTCCCTTTACGCTCAGCGATTTGGAAGCGATTTTGCGACGCTACGACGAGGACGTCGAGGCCTTGCCGAGCGAATTGCGAAATCGACTGATGGCAGCCGGATATGGCACCGGATCGGATGTTCATGGTTTGCTCACGACCTTGAGTGCCGAGTTGCGTTATCCGAAGTTGGCAGCCGCAGCGGTGATGCCCAACGCGAGCAATGGCTATGACCTTCAAAAGGATCCGGGCAACATGCTCGGTCTGATTCGGATGCTCCATGAGCAACGCTATCGAAAAAGGACCGTACCGAATGCAGCGAGCACCGACGAGTACACGCTTTCGGTCGAGAGTTTGAACGAGCTGTTCCCGCCCGAGTTCAGCATGAACTTGCGGCTGAATCTCAACCGCCCTTTTGGCAACGGGGTGGATGATGCGATTGGAAATCAGGGAACCAACGGGCAGATCGATGAGCCGTTCGAGCTGAATAATGTGCAGCAAGGAGAGTGGAAGCAAAACGGCAATAGTGTGCAGGCTTCGGGAAATGCCGGGTACTACCGTCGTGGGATCAATGAACGGAACTCAACGTCCCGTACCTACCTGGGTTCGAGGCAACTCTTGGCTCGCTATCTGTATTGCTTGGCTCAGTTGATCGTTCCCCGAGATCATCTCTTCCCGAGCATGGAACAGATCTCGAATCAACTCATCAAGGACAAGCTTCGGGCCAGATCGTTGGCGCAGTGGGCCGTCAATGTGGTGGATTTCCGGGACACCGATGCGGCGATGACCCGCTTCGAGTACGACATCTATCCGTTTGGTGTACGCAGTGGAGGACTCGATCGGCCAGCGTATTGGGCACCGGATCGATTGATCAATCCCGGCAACAACGGCAACAACACCGTCAATACGAACATGCGTCAGTACATCGGCGTAGTGTTTGGGATGGAACAACCGGAGTTGCTTTTGACCGAATCGTTGGCATTCCATGACAAGCGGCTCAGGGACACCGACATGGATAACGGATCGAGCAAGGAAGTAGGACAGGGAGACAACAGTTTTGACCAATACCGATTCCCTCAAGGCTCGTTGTTCCTGGAGCTCTATGCTCCTCGATCGACCTATGCCAACACCGACCCGGTCTTGCCCGGAGCTCCATCGTCGCTCTACACGGTCGACACCAACAATGGCAATCGGGTCAAGTTGTTGCTCGACAAGACAGCTCCATCGAATCAGGACTGGGGAGCACAACCGGTTTGGCGGATCGGGATTACCGAGAGCGCACCTCCGGGCTCGACCGATCGGAACAAGAACCCGAATGTGTTGTACCAAGCCAACGATAGCAACACGTCGCGTCTGGCATGGTTGGATCCGCAGTTTGCCAACGACGACGAGATCAACGGGATTCAGAGCAACCCGTCTCCAGAATACAACATCGGTTCGGGGATGGCTCAGCTTTTGAACAGCAATACGCCCCCTGCGGAAGTCTTTGAGCGTATGGTGTGGTTCACGGAGCGATCGGCTCGAACCGTACCGCGTGTACCGAATTTGCGGGGATGGGACAATCCGCAGCAAAACGCGGATCGCGAGTTCATGGTCTATTACAACCGAACGACTCAGGCCGGCAATCGGCTGATGCTCGAGGGTGGCAACTACATGGTCATAGGACCACGCCCCGAGACGAACATGGGATCCTTGGTCAACAATCCTCACGATGGATCGCCATGGCCAGCGAAGTTGATGGAGAACCAAGTCGCCACCAATCCCCCGAGGCATTCACCAGGCCACCAAGCCATCACGCTCACGGGCAGTAGTGTCTTGACGACCCTGTTGAATGGCGAGTCGATCTCGCGTTACCGACCCGATTGGAGCGTCAGCATCAAGTCACCAGTGGGAGTTGTATGTGCAGCAGAGCCTCCGACAAACACACCGGGAAATGGGAACAACGGGAACAATGGCAATAACGGCAACAATCCGACATGGCGAACATGTTTCCCCAACGGAGTCGGGATCAACGTCTCGATGTCCAATCCGATTGAAAACCAAGGGTATTGGAAACGGAACTTGATGCCCACATCGGTATTGAATTCGCAGGATCGACGTCAACAGCGAGCCGACAATCGCTGGGGTTACGACGACCTACCGCCAGACTCTTGGGTCGATTGCTCAAACGTTGGCACATCGGCATTCCCAGACCAACCTTTTGATTACCAAGCTGGGATCAATCCGATTTTGAATCCGAGCAATGGCACTGCGATGAATCGAACCGGAACCTATGACAACGTTCGGACCGCTTACCTCCAACGGCTTGCGGATCCCGATTTCGCTTACGACCCTGTCAATAATCCTTACATCACCGTCGACTGGATCTCGATCGACCTGACGGTGTTCAATGGCGAGGCTCCTCGGGGAGCTGATCCACAGGACAATGGAGCCAATGTGGCCCTCCAATCTCGATACAAGGACGGTGGGTCTCGTAAGGAAGCCAACCCGAAAGCGACGCTTGGCACCAACCAACCGGGACCTAGTACAGGAACGAAGAACTGGGGTTTTAGTTACCATTCGTCCTCGACGGCACAGTTTCGAACCACTCCGTACCAGAACAGCTTTGTCAAACCAGACCCACCTGCCGGGAACGGTCAACAGTTCGAACGTTATCCTTCCTACTTCAATGCCCAATTGGGATACGCGTCCCAGCAACCGGGCGACAACAATATGACGCAATCGATTCATAGCAGCGCCACGTCGCTCGGGTATGCCAATGTTGGGTATCGGCGAGAGAGCTTGGTCGGTGACCTTGCCGACACGGCCGACCAGTACGATGGTTTTGGTCCACCTCAACGGGTTCAAAACCAGCCTGAGTACAACGGATCGCCACGCGATTTGACGTCGCCGATTTGGATGAATCGAACGTTTGCGACAGCCAACGAATTGATGTTGGTTCCGCTGACATCAGCGGGGCAATTTGGATATTACTTCGGTATAGCCGACGACAATACCGCTCGGACACCGTTTGCTTATTTGCCGTCGTTCCAAGTTTCCAATGCGTTGGTAACGAACTTGGAATCTACTGTGGGGGCAAACGACTTGTCGGATTATGCGCCTGTCGACGCGAATGCTTCGAATGCCGCGAAGCGTAGCGGTTATTGGATGCGTCGAGCGGGAGATTGGGCAACCAATGCAACAAAGCCTCGAACGCAAGGGGACTGGGGTTTGGTTTTGGACTTTGTCGAAACGCAACCGGCCTATGTCGACACGATCAAGCGGTTGGATTTGGATCAGCTTCAATCCGCCTTATTGCCTAACAACAATCTGGATCCATGGGCAGCGCGTTTCCTTCACTCGTTTGTTCCAGAGAACCATACAAACAACAACGAGCGGGAAAGTTACAAAGGAGCATCGCTTCTGGCGCCCTACCATCAAATTCCCACGTACGTGAATCCTGGCAAGGTGAATCTCAATACGATTCCCGTCGAGGCGAGCAATGTTAGTAAGGTATTCCAAGGCTTGGAGTACTTGTACACCAACACGACCGAGAGGCAAGGATTGCAGAACGCGTTGACCTCGCAATTCTTTTTGAACCGGAGAGGATTTTCAGGGGGCGCTAGCACCTGGGTTGGCTTTAGCAACACGAGTATGGATCCGAACTATCCGACCATGTTTGCTGGAGCGTATCGTTCTGGTTTAGCGACCAATTTGTACCCGAATGCTCCTAACCAAGATGCGACCAACCGAGCGCAAACGACCCAGCGGGGCCGTTACTCGAGCGAGTCGACGAGCTTGCGATCGTTGGTGATGAACCCGACGGGCAAGGAGCAGCCAAATACAGGAACCCAAGGGAACTTGTTGTTTTCGCCTTATTCGTTGGCCAACACCGAGACGGCTATCCCTGGTCCGACGAGTACGATGGAATTGGCCGAGTCACGTCAGAATGCATTTACGCGTTACCAACGGGCCATGAGGCTATCGAATTTGGCGACCGACCAGTCGAATGTGTTTGCGATGTGGGTGACAGTGGCTTTGTTCGAGTACGATCCGGTGACTGGATTTGGCAAGGAGTATGTCAACACGGCGGGTGAGCCCGAGCGCGAGCGAGCTTTCTACATCATCGACCGGACGGTCCCTGTCGGGTTTTTGCCTGGCGAGGATCTTAATTCGGATCGAGCGATCATGCTCAAGCGGACGATCAACAGCAAGCGGCGTTAGGCACCAGCAGGTCAGTAACCCCGTGAGCCAAGCAGCGCAAGCGGTTGGGCGACCTAACCAAGCCCCAAATCGCGCTGCGTCTGGGCGCAAAAGCATGCCAGGTCCCAGTTCGATACCCATCTGCCGCTGAAGATCTTGCGCCCTCATCTAAGCAGTACAGTGCCATTCGAGCTGCCACCCGGTGCTGCCACCCGGTGCCAGGCACCTTTGCAACCGTGCCTGGATGCTAGCAAACCAGCCCTCCAACCCGGTGCCAGGCACCTGCTGCGACCGGCCTGGATGCTAGCAAATCAGCCCCCCAACCCGGTGCCAGGCACCTTTGCAATCCCCGAGTCGAAATGCTGGCAAATCTCGTCCACAAGTCCGGTGCCAGGCACCTGCTGCGACCCGGCCTGATGCTAGCAAACCAGTAGCCCCAACCCGGTGCCAGGCACCAGTTTAGTGCCCGAAAATTTTTCAAAGTTTTCCAGGTCCGTGACCAGACGTGTCACTCGAGCCGAACAAACTTCTACCGTTGCAGACCACCCAAAGCCCCTAGGTTCACAACCCGCGGGCCCAGCCTCAGCCTGCATCAACCTTCACACACACAAAATCGATTGATCTTTTTTGTCCTCGTATCGGCCAGCGCCCACCCGCGCTGCTCGGTCGCTTACCGAACAAGGAGGTGCTCCATGCCCCGTCCCCTTCGTGATGATGTCCTTCCACCCGATGAGAGCTGTTTTGCACACCTCTATAACCGCTGTGTCCAAGGCACCTACCTTTGCGGAGTAGACCATGCCACCGGCAAAGATTACTCCCACCGAAAAAGATGGATTGTTCAACGTCTCGAACAACTCGCATCGGTCTATTTGATCGATATCCTCGCCTTCGCTGTGCTCGATAACCATTTGCATGTGGTAGTAAGAACCTTACCCGACGAGGTCAAAAAACTCACAGACCGCCAAGTGGCGATCCGTTGGCTCTCGCTCCACCCGGGGTGGTTGCTCGATGAGTTCGTATGCGTCGAGCCGACCGAAGCCCAAATCAAACAACTCCTTGCCGATCCGGAAAAAATTGAGCAAATCCGACGGAATCTCTCGTCGCCTTCGACCTTCATGAAGGATCTATGCGAACCAATCGCGAAGCGTGCAAACAAGGAAGATGGCCGCAAAGGGCACTTCTGGGAAGACCGATTCCAGGCCCAGCGCCTCATGGATTGCCTTGCGATCCTTGTTTGTGTCGCTTACGTTGACCTGAATCTCATTCGAGCAGCCATGGCGTCGAGCCTTGTGGGCTCGAACTTCACATCGATTCAAGCCAGGATACTCGGCAGCCAAAACCAGATGGCTCCGAGTCTTGCTCTAGGCAAGGTGTCGATTTGCGATGTTCAAGGGACCGAGAGTATCAAGGATCTCTC
>Ga0315905_10003588_pt1 | contig 15981 bp, 18 predicted proteins | sample LakEriMetagenome_5_FD_203522 | JGI IMG/M metagenome (GOLD analysis project Ga0315905, IMG submission 203522) | Freshwater fungal communities from buoy surface, Lake Erie, Ohio, United States - Buoy 4 MA121 | ecosystem: Environmental > Aquatic > Freshwater > Lake | place: USA: Lake Erie, Ohio... | reverse complement strand
ACCAAAATATTCCCTTTTAAGTAGCAAATTCCCTTTTAATATTTTCTAATACAATTAGTTCTTTAACCTAATATGTTGGCGTTTTTTGATTTTTTTAGAATTATAGAAAAAGTTTTATTTAGTTTAATGCAAACATAGGATTTAAATCCGTTTTTATTTTACAATATTGATTTAAACAATAGATCCGCTAGCCTAAAATCTAAATTTTATCATTTAAAAAAACCCGAAACATTTAAAAAATATTTATTTTTATCAATTTAAAGACAACATATTAAAAAAAGTTGTTGATAGTTTTAATTAATATATTAATTTAGATTTTTGGATAAAAGATTTTTTTTAAAAAAAGAAATTTAATTTTAAGTGTCCATAACAACTCCTAAAGACTATTAATGATAAATTTTGTATATACACAAACATTTAGTTCAATTCCAAAATTCAAATTAAATAAAAATCTAATTACAGGAAGAAGAAAAATTAATCAAATATTTTCAGTTTTCAATCCATTATTTTCTCAGAAATCTGATAATCTCCCTCTCATAGAAAACGAAAAAATAAATGCTGAACCAGAGATATGGGAAATTGATTTTTTTTCCAAACCGGTTTTGAATGAAAGTGGTAAAAAATTATGGGAATTAATCATAATCAATAATAAAGGAACGTTTGAACATGTTGAATCAGTTCCAAATAATCTAATAAACTCAAAAGAATTGAGAAAAAGAATTAATTTTATCATAAAATCATCAAAAATAAAACCAGTTGCGATTAAATTTTTTAGGACCCAGATGTTTAATATGATAAATATCGCACTTTCTGAGTTAGAATTAAATGTTCGTCCAAGCCGAAAAACGCGTTTGCTTTTCGAAAAAATAAAAGAAAGGGAAGAAACTGTTTATAAAACAATGAAAGGTTTTAAACCATTTTTAAGAGAAATTGATGAAGTTCAAATCCTACGAAAAACACCAGAACGAATGCCCGACTTTTTACGAGGCGATAGTTATATTTTTGCAACAATTGATCTAGCTTCCCTTAAAGATGTATTAGAACAAAAACCAAGATTTTTGGAAGTATTTCAACCTAGTTTTTCTTCTCAATATAACTTGACTATCCCAGGGTTAATAATTATTAGCGACAGAGCAAAATCTCTATCAAGTTGGTTAAACAGTGTAGAACTATTCGGCGTTTTAGGTGATATTGAAAGAAAAGAATTGATAATTGAATGTGGTTTAGACACACAGTATTTATTTGGTAAAATTAAAAATGATCAATTTAAGGAATCCAAAATTTTCGAGGATAATAAGAAAAAATCCGATGGTTTACATTTTATTGCGGTTCAATCTAATTCGATAAACCAAGAAATTATTGGTTTTTGGCTTTTGAAATAAAACGAGTTTTTAAATTTTAATTTTTGTAATTTTGCTCAGATATTCTAAAAAAGATAACGAAATAAAAAAAAATAACCTAAAATTATTGTGTTTAAAAAATTTGGAAATAATCTTTATTTTTAATATATTTTTCAAAAAACTATCACTTATTAAATTCTTAAATAAAAATTATCTTTAAAACGAAACAATATAGACTTATTTTTTTGTTATTTGAAATAATGTTAATTTTCTCAAAAATCTTTTTTTTATTGGCTATTAAAAAATTGTTATTAAATTTCAAAACCTTATAAAAAGTAAAATCAGCTTTTTCTTGACTAATTTTCTCAATTTTCTGTTTTTTTGAACCTCCAATTTCAAAATTTTTTTCTAAACCGATAAACCCAGATTTAAATTCGAGATGAGAAATTTGACATTTTTTTAATCTATTGATATCGTAAACCTCCTTTGATTTTGCAATACTTTTCTTCTTTAAACTTTGAAAAATGGTTTTTATAACACAACTGGAATAAACATTGGATCTAATTACATATCCGAAACGTTCTGGAAAATTTTTTATGTCTCCATTTGTTAATATTAAAATTTTTCCTGGGATTGATTTTAATTTCTTATCACTATTTCTCCAAATAATTTCCGTGTACATTTGCTATTTTGATTTATGATGATTTTTAAATACTCTTTTTTCCAAAAATAATCTGGAATAACAACTAAAAATTCTATTATAATATTTCTCCCAAATTAAATATATAAATAATAATATGGTCAGTAAAATTTCAAGAAGATGGATAAGATCAAAAATAATTTTTGAAAAATCATCTTGGACTAACAGTATTATTTTTTCAAGCATTAGACCTTTTTTTGCGGCTGGTAATTCTGATTCTAGTATTAGTATTTGGGATACTAGAAGCCTTCGGCAAATTTCAACTCTTAAAGGTACACGAAGTTCCGTTAACAAATTAATAATGCATGAAAAATCTGGTAACTTAATTTCTGCCAGTGAAGATATGAATATATTATCTTGGAATTTAGAATACGAAAAAATTTTAAGAAAATTTAGAGGACATACGAGCAGTGTTACTTGCCTGGCTATCCATCCTGCTTTAAATCTTCTTGCTTCGGGTAGTAGAGATAACACAATTAGGCTATGGGATTTTAGAGTAAGAAAAGAAATTTCACTGTTAAAACACCACCAGAATGAAATTACTTCAGTTATTTTTAATCAAGAAACACCCCATTTTATTTCCTCAAGTAAAGATTCGAAAATTTGTTTATGGGATATGGTTTCTTTCAAATGTAAAAACTTTTTAATACTACATCCTTTTGGGATAAAGGAAACTAGATTACATCCAACAGAACTTATGTTTGCCAGTTTGTGCTCGGGATTACTTTGTTTGTGGAGATTTGATGGTCAAATTTCTTTCAAATTGAACATTTTCAAAGGTGTTGCATTATTTTCTTTTAAAAATTACGATGAGTTAGTTACTCTTGGATATTCGGGATGGATTAAATTCTATAAAAAAAAAAATTACCGTGACCCGTTTTATCCGGAATATGCATTTTTTCCATTCAACAAAAGACAAAAAAAAATCTTCACTACATTAGAATTTAATCCCGACTTTACTAATTTTCTTGTTTGTAACAAATTAGGCGAAACCGTAATTTTTAAACATAAATGGTTTCTTGATAATTGAAAAATAAAACTTAATTTAAGAATTAATGATAAAGAAAAAAATCTTTTTTAATAAAAATTAAAGAAGAAGTATAATAGGGAAAACTTTTCTCAAATGCCTTTCCCCCCAAATTTACCTTGTTTTTTTTGAAATTTGATTTAATATTGGTTATGTTCAAAAATATAACAGAGTTCGAACTATTTTCTCTTAAATTTGAAAACAACCAAAAAGAATGTAAGACAGGGAGTTTTGGAAAAGTTACTGTTTTTATCGTTTCAATCGCTATCGAAAAAATTTTTAGCCTGGAAATCATGAGATTGATCATTTCTTCCAAGGAAAGAGAATTATGTGAACCCATCCAAATATTTTTTCCAATATTATTCATAATTAGACAGAGAAAATTAAACGAATTTAATTTGAATAGATTAAAACCAATTATTAACAAAATTCTCTCTAAATATTTAATTTTTAAAAAACCAGAAAAATTCAAATTCTGTTCATTGGTTCGATTATAAAAAGTATTATCTAAGGTTTTTATTTTATAAAAAAAGTATTGTTGGAAAAAATAGTGTCCAAAATTAGTTTTTGTGATACCATACAAGAATATTAAATCGAAATCGAAACTTTTGTTCTTTTTAAGATTTTCTAAATTCAACACAATTTCCCACCAAAAATAAGGTGATATTTTTTTTGTTATAAATAAAGATGATAATTTAGTCAAATTTTTTTTCATGTTTAGTTTCTTCCCCACTATGATCAATTCCAGTGTCTTAAAGTAATCATATGGATGTATTAATAAAGATTTTGATATAAATTTCCAAAATTTTTTTTTTGCAAAAAGATAAATGTGTTTCTCTTTTGCAAAATTATATCGTTCAAAAAAATTTTTATGATTCAAAAATAAATGAGAAATAAAAACATAATTGAATGATATATTTTTTTTTTGATAACTATCCTGAATATTGTATTTTTTTTTTTGAGATAAAATTATGTTTTTGTACGTATTGCGATTTTTTTTTATTATTTTTTTCATGATAAAATATACTTATATGATTATAATTTTATTTGTAAAAATTTTTCCGATTCAATATCCACTAAAGTAGAAATAGATTTCACGGGTTTTCCCTTGAATAAAATCATTTTTTTCCTAAATAAACATAGAATCAAAGAGAATTTTATATTTTTATATTTATTTTGAATGATTCGGTAAATTTTTCTATTTGAAAAATCATTTATATCAAAAGCTCTGGTTAAAACACTTTGTTTAGGTTTTAAAATACCAGATTCTTTTAATTTTTTGTCTAGTATCTTTATACATAGAGCAGTAAAGGATGTTTGTTTATTTGCAATAATTTTTTTTCTGATATTTGCCAACAATTTAATAAGATTAATTATTTTTTTCACTTCTTTCATTCATTTATTGGGACCACTTTTAAAATTAAAAAGTTAAAAATTATATTTTATTTTTAACTTTTTAAGTTTAATAATTAATTTTTTTCTATTTTTATTAAAAAAAATTCCTAAATCATAAGCTGGTTTTTATATTTCCCTAATCTATTCACAAACTAATTCCCTAAAGTTTTTTTAACCATGGAATTCATTTTTTCGAAAAGATGGGATCAATCCCACCGGATATTCCAAAAATTTGTTGAATATTTTACTGGGAAGAATTTAGACCTTGTTTCTCTCCCACGAATTTCAGCTGTTGATTGTTTTTTATACCCTGAATTACACGAGGAATCTGTAATTATTATTACCGCCCACAGGATTTTACATCGGATTTGTTTTTCTGCTGGGATTTATAATTTTTCTTTTTCTAGGTATTTCAATCAGAATCATGAAAAAACCCAAAAAAATCTGACCAATGTAATAACTCTAGCAAAATACAGGGGAAAAATTTTAAGAATCTTTACAAAATTTTCCAAAAAAATCAACAATCTATCAACAAACAATTATAAAATAAATTTGGTTTTATTTAAAAAAGTAAGCAAGTACGTTATATTGAAAAAAATTTTTAACAATTTTAAGAAGGAAATTAGATTCAATAAAATAGACTATTTGAAATTCTACCCATATTTTTTTCAAAATGGAACTTCAAAAAATATTTTAAGTATACAAGTAAAAAATTCTAAAAAAAAAAATCTCGTAATTAACGATGTCCTCGAACAGAAAATTTTTTTTTTATCGTTATTTTTATTTAAACTTAAAAGAGAAAATAATATTAAGCATTTTAAAACCAAAAAGTTTATCTCGTCCGAAGAATTTAAAAATTATGCACCTGCATTCCTTTGTTCTTATGAAAAAATATACTCCAACTGTCAATTAAATATCGGCTTCTTTCTTAAATTCAAGAAAGTATACCGACTTTTCATAATTTTTGCCTCAAGGAAGTTTAAAAAATTGATATCTCTAAATTCTATTGATAAATTTTTATTTCCAATAAAAAATCAGTTATTTTTTGAAAATAGAAATAATAAATATTTTGCAAAATTTAATAATGTAACTAAAATAAAACAATATAAAAATTTTAAAAAGTTTTTTTTTATTTTGAAAATTATGGAACAAAAAACTCTTATGTTTTACTTATGATTATAATTAATTTGATTTTAAGCAGGTTATATTGAATTAAATGACAAACCAGAGATCTTATTTTGTTAGAATAAATTTTTTTTTGGATAAAGTTTTTTTAAAATATCTCATTATTTTCGGAAATTAATTTAAATTTGTAAATCAATAATTGGTCTTTTGAATCCGGTTTTGGTTGAAATATTTCCGGGTGTAGTGTTTTCCATAAACCTGAATTTTTTCAACCTATTTATATCGTTAAGTTTCATTTTCATTTTTTTAATATTAAATACTAATTTAGGGAGAAAGTTTTTTTCATGAAAACGAGGAAGTTGGGGGCTTGATACCTTTTTCTTCTTAGTTTTTTTAGGAATTTTTGAATCTAATAGTTTTTCGGGTTTTTTCCATATCCGTAAATTTCCATCTTCACTTCCACTTAAAATATAATTACCTTCAATTGAAAAAGATACACATAAAACTCTAGACATCCTTGATGAAGAAAAAACAACCGATTTGAAATCCGATTTAGGTCTATGTATACGAATTGTTCTATCTAATGAGCCACTTACAATCATCCCTTCCTTCTTTTCTTGATCAAGACTCTGTGTAGGCATTACATGACCTTTATATGTTTTTTTGATATTACTAAGTCTTCTTAAATCAAAACTGTATAAGTTACTATCTTCATTAGCGATTATAAACTCCCAAGGATTTTTTGGGGACCAGTTGATATCATTTGATCGCATGTCCATAAAAATTTTTTTTATAGGCGAATGTAATCTTAAGTCGTGTAACATGATTGATCTATCTGAAGCAGAAGAAAGAATAATATTATGCTCCAAAGGATTAAATTTTGCACAAGAAATAAAAACATCTTTATTATAAATTTTTTGAATGGGAGTAAAATTTTCGAGATCCCATAATAAAATTGAACTTCCAGTTGTTAAAAAATAGAAAGAAACTGGATTAAATTTTACAGTATGTACACTCATTTCACTTTTGTAACACTTTATTGGGTCTTTTTTATTTTCTAGAATTTTCCATAATTTCACATTGTTATCATCGGAACAACTCAATAAAAAACGGCCCGTAAAATCTACAGATAAACCACGAACTGCCTTTTCATGAGCACTGATATTAAAAAGACATTTTTCTCTGTTTAGTAACCAAGAACAGATTTCTCCATCAGCAGATCCAGTGAAGACGATATTTTTAACTTTTGGATGAAGAGCTATATTTAAAATACTATCTTGGTGGAAACGGAGAGATTTTAAAAAAGGATTTGAAAATTTCATCACAAATTTTTTTCTTTTTACTTTAGTATTTTTTTTATTTTTAACCACGATCTGTCTCCTTATCTTTTTCATACAATTTTTAATTGATATAATATAATGGTTAAGATTGTTCTTTGACAGTTGTCTTTAATAAATAATTTATTTTTCAAATCTAATTAAATTTAGTAAATAGAAATATTAATGCCAAAAAATTATTTACGATACTCAAACTTCCAATTGAAAATATTTGGAAAAAAATAAGCTCGCTCTTAAAATATTGTTTTGAAAACATATTACCCCATTTTTTCTTTTTTACGGAAATTAATATGTAGAAATAGTTTGAATTTATAGAACCTTCGATCGAATTTATAAATTCGTAATTTTTGAGATATTTATTAAAAATTTTTATATTCATTGTTTATACAAAATTTTTTTCAATAATTTATAAAATTTCAAACCTAATTATAAAATAAATTTAATATTTTAAAATATTCCCATTCTCTTGAGCACAACGGACAAGTCAAGTTATTATTTAACCACGTTTCTATACAATCAAGATGGTATGAATGATTACATTTTCCAATCGCCACTGACTGGGAATCAAAAATTTTGAACCTTGTTTTGTTATTTGATACTCCCAATAATTCTGATTGATATTCTATAGAAGGTTCATTCAAATCGTTCCTACAAATTGCACAACGATCTGTCTATTTTTAAAAGGTTTTTTTCAAAAAATTTTCCCTTAAAATCTTTACTTACAAATATAAACCAGTTGCAGTTTGCATTAGCAAAATAGTAAATGAGATTAAATCTTTGCATAAAAGAACCTACTCTTATAATTTATTACTCCTTTATATATGAAAATAGATTTTATATTTAACACTCCATTTAGTTTTTAATGTATTTTCCGAACGATAAGCAACATTTGTGGTGCAATTTTTTGACTTTTTTTTGGAAAAAAAAAATCCAAAATAAATATTTAACAAATTTAACATCCCATTTCTTTTTATTTAAAAATTTCATAAATTTCCGAATAATTACTCAAATTACTAATTTTAACCCAAGAAAAATTTTTAACAAATGGAAATTTGACTCAAAATCTTCTCTAAAAAATTATATTCTTTTAAAGTGTAATTTTCAAACAGGTTTAAACCATATATTTTGTTTCGAATGCAAAGTTAAAAAAAATGATTTGATTGCGAGCAAATTTAATCCAATTTTTCTTTTTTTGGCCCCAAAATGGGCAAAATTTTTATTGATTATGAGTATTTATAAAAAAATTGATTCAAATTACAGTAAAGAGTTGCCAAAAGATTCTAAAATAAACCCCAAATTTATTCTGAAGAATAATTGTTCTAATATAGGAAGATGGGTGAAAAAATTAAGGAATGTAAAACTGATTACTAAATTTGAAAACTTTGGGTTTTTAAAATTTAAAAAAAAGGAAATTAAAAACCGTTTTTTGGATTTATTTTCAAAAACATCCAACTACCAATATCTACCAAAATTTAAAGCTTTTAAACAAATTTCGAAATTTATTTTTTTACAATTATTTCAACAAATTTAATTTTCATATTTTAAACGAAATGAATATTATTAATTATATTTTATTAAAATTAAAAAATAATTAATAATTTATTTCCCCAAAAATTATGGAAAATGTAAAATCAATTCTAAGAAAACTAAACAAAAAAGAAAACAATTATTTTAACCCTAATTTCAAGAACCCAATAAAAAAATTGTATGTTTACCGAAGATTAGGTTTAATAGATTCAGGAACTTATGGAAAGGTTTTTAAAGTAAAAAAACCTAACCTTAACAAACTATATGCGTGTAAAGAAGTTAAACTTTTAGAGAAAAAAAACCATTTAAATTTCACAGCGCTTCGTGAAATAAATTTACTTTTATCGATAAACCATCCTAATATAATTTTTGTGCGCGAAGCAAAAATGAATTTTTCAGCCGAAAAATTTTTTATTGTCATGGAATACTGTAATTTCGATATGAAATCCATTCTAGAATCACAAACCAAATTTTCTTTAATACAAGTTAAAATGATTTTTAAACAATTATTGCTTGGAATTTCAATTCTACATGATAATTTTATTATTCATAGAGATTTAAAAACCAGCAACATATTATTAAATAAAGAAGGAATTTTAAAAATCTGTGATTTCGGTATGGCGCGATTATTTAATTTAAAATCAACTTTAATGAGTCAAGAAGTTGTTACTTTATGGTACAGACCTCCTGAGATTCTTCTTGGACAAAAGGATTATACTTCTTCAGCAGATTTATGGGCTTTAGGTTGTATCTTATCAGAAATAATTACATCAAAGGTTTTATTTTCTGGTAATTCAGAATTAGATCAATTAACCAAAATTTTTAGCAACTTAGGGACACCAACGTCTGATATTTGGCTTAATTTGCATTTTTTGGCTTCGACTAAAAAAATTATTTTTCCATTACGACCCTACAATGCTTTTTTTTCTAAAATGTACGGTAAAATGGATTTATTGGCCATAGATTTAATTCAAAGGTTTCTATCATATGATCCCCTTAAACGAATTTCAGCTAATCTTGCTTTAAAACATCCGTTTTTTATTTATTAAATTACAAATAGGAATGAAAATAATTAAATTAAATTATTTTTAACATTTAGTAAAAAAAATAACTTCATAAATTGTAGTAAATTACGGGATAATAAAATGACTCCAAATTAAAAAAAAGACTTTGATTTCAAACATTATCGATTTCTATTTCCACAGGAAAAAAATTTTCCAAAATTCAGGAATAGTAATAAATTAAAAATATTTTCAATATTTTAATTAATCTGATTTTTTGAATAAAAAATTCTTTCTTATCTAAATTGTTTAATTTTTTAAATTATGATTATTGATCGATTGTAAATTGATGGCTTTAAATCTCATAAGGAAAAAACAATTTTGAAAAATTTTGGAGTAAATTTTACTGCGATTACTGGAAATAATGGATGTGGGAAATCGAATATTCTTGATTCGATTTGTTTTGTACTTGGTATTTCTTATTTAAATGTAATTAGAGCCTCAAAAATTGAAGATTTGATTAATTCTGATGAAAACATCAAATTAAATTCCGCAAGAGTAGCATTGACCCTTAAAAAATTGGAAATAAACAAATCAAATGAAAAAATTTTAAAAAATGAAATATTAATCAGTATATCACGGAAAATATTTTTTACTGGAAAAAATAGATATTTTTTAGAGAATAAAAAGGTAACTCCAACCAAAATTTTAAATTTTCTTTATTCCATTAATTTAAATATCACGAACCCCCATTTTTTAATTCATCAAGGACACATTTCTAAGGTTTTGTCTATGAAACATTTTGAATTATTAGAATTAGTTGAGAATTCAATTGGAACAAAATTATTCGAGGCAAAAAAAAAGTCAGCGTTAGAAACATTAAGAGAAGAAAAAAAAACTGAAATTAATTGATGAAATTGTGGGTAAAAATATAAAGTTCGTTTTAGAAAATTCAAAAATTTTTTTATTGGATTTAAAAAAATTAAAATATTATCAATATATAAAAAATAGAATTATTCTGTTTAACAAATTTTCAAAAAACTTAGAGAATTGTAAAAAAATTTTAAAAATAAAAAACGAAAAAATAAAATCTTCATGTTTTATTTTAAAAAAATCGTTTGAAAATATTGACTATTTTAGATTAAAAATTCCTTTAGTTTGGAAAGAAAAATCAATAAAAGATCTTAGTTTAATAAATTTAAAAAAAATCTTATTATTTTATGGTAAAAAAATATCTAAAAATCTCGAATGAATTTAATTACATCTATTACCGAAATGTTATCCTAATAGATTTAAATTGTTTATTAACAATTGAGTGGAAAAGATATCCTTTATTTATAAAGTCTTTAATAAATAAAACAAACTCAAGACTCCTCGAATACGAACTTAAAAATTTATCCTTGCTAGAACAATTGCATTTCTTTTTTTCTTTTGAAAAAAATTACTTTTTATTAAAATTGTTAAATGTTAATTTCAGGAAAAAAAAAACCTTTCTTAGAGAAAATATAACCATCTTTTTTTCTTGTTTTGAGAATCCATTTAATCAAAATAAAAAAAAAATTGGTATAATAGGTTTTTCATATTTGGCTTTGTAGGAATTTTTATACAACCAGAACTTCCGAATTTAATCTGTGTTTATGAATTTTCCCTTTGAAGTAAAATCAATTTTATTGTTGCAAAGTATCCAGTAGAAACATGTTATATTTCAAATATTATTCAATTTAAATATAAGGATAACTTGATCTTTATTGACCAACTTAAGAAACGTTTATTTTTAGAAATTTTTTTCCAAAAATGTTTAGAATTCTGGCTTTCTATGGATTTTCAACAATCTCTCTTTCGACAATTAAATCTATTACAAAGTTTTACCTCTTGATCAATAAAACTAAATTTAAAAAAAATAATTTAAATTTAAAAAATCAGAACGTTGAATTTGTAATTTTGTACGGTGAAATTCTCAAACCATTTCATAATTCTTTTTACCTGGGCTCATTTCCAGTGAGAATAAATAATGTTTTTTTCAAATTCAACTCAGTAGATTTTTTTTTGAGTTGATAAGAAGTTTTTTGGTTTTAAAGAGAAAAGAAAAAAATAAAAGGTTTTTTAATTTGTTTTTTAAATCTCGAAAAGATCATTTCCCGCCACTAAAAATTTTCTCACCGCATAAAACAAACTTTGATTTTGTTGTCTTTCAAGGATTTTTAAGAAAAATAAATAGAAGCTTTTATTTAGATAAAATAACTAAAATAATTATAAAGAGGAAAAATTTCTTAAAAGGAATATCAACCTTTTATTCAAAATATATCTATATGAGTAAAAATTTCAAAAGAAATAAAGTAACGAGAAATTTTTTAAATCCAACCAGGAATTTGATGAAAAAGATATTGTTTCATAAAATTATATTATTAAAAATGGTGAGGAGAATTTATCTACTTATAATATCTTTTTTAACCAAGTTTTACAATTTTTTCGTTTTATCTGGAAACTCTACGAGATTCAAAGAACACTCTTTTTATCTCTCGAACATCCAATATAAATATAAAACAAAAAATGTCTGCTTTTTCAAAACTTTAACAAATCAAAAAACCAAATTTTTAATAAATTAAAAAAGTTAAATATATCCGGAAACTCAATTTTAAAAAATCTTAATTTTCAAGTGAAACAAATAAGAAATTTTTTTAAAAGTCTAAATGATAATTATAAAAATATACCTACTATGAAAAGTAAATCAAATAAAACTTTCGATATTAATTTCTTCGAAAAAATATCCGTTAAATATGACAATTTTTTATTCAAAAGATTAAAAATAGAAAAGGATCGAGTTTATATAGAAGAGATTATAACACAACTTGAGGGGGGAACGATATAATATTTCTAGCAATTCAAAAAATAAACATTTCTTTTGGGGTGATTTTTAAATCCTTGTTACCTTTTCATGAAGCTAAAATAAGTGCAAAAAAAAATATTCTTGGAAAAATTAATGGTATTAATTTTAGCATATTTTCAAAAAATATTCCTAAAAATCTAAATGAATTATCGGGAGGTAAGCGATCTATAACACCTCTTTGTTTTATTTTTTCGCTTTTGATATTTAGGACGTCCCCGTTTTATATACTTGATGAGGTTGATGTAGCTCTTGATTTTTGTTCCATAAAAAATATTTATCGAATGATGTCGAAAACTTTCTCATTTGCACAGTTTATAATTATATCTCTTAAGAAAAAAATTATTTCTGACGCAGAAGTTATATTTGAAATCGGAAACATGAGTTCCAGAAATGTGGTAACAAGATTTGTTAAACGAGTGAAAAAATAGATAAAATTTTTTAATCTACTCTATTTTCTAGTTTTTTATTGAATATTCTATTTTTTTTTATAATATATATATTTGCACCCCACCCACTTAAACAGTCCCTATTCGAAGTGAAATTAATACACTTCGAAATTATTTTGAAAAGGTCTTTTTCAGACATATTTGGCCTCCAAAAAGATTCACAAATCCCAAATAGTCCATCAGAACATGTACCTGATACAGAAAATTTATTTGAATTAGAAATTGCTCCTATAATATCCATGGAGCTGATCACAGGGTTTCCTTTTTTATCAATTCCAGCCAAGACTGGTTCTGTAAAAAATGGTGTAAACCTATTCTTATATAATAATCGTGAGAGGATATTGGTTATTTCAAGGTGATCTGGAAAACGATTTTCTTTTAATAGAAATTTGGAAACTTCATATTCTAAAATTTGTTTGACTGATGAGATATCACCTAAAAGACCGGTTAAACCGATAAATAGATTATCATGAATTTTAAAAACTTTGGGTGTATTATTTCCTGAAACATAACGTCCGTCAAATAAACCAAGGTCAGATGCAATTACCACACAATCTTTTCCTTTCATCGCAAGTACAAAACCTCCTTGTGAATCCATTAAAAAACCCCAAGAGAACAAAATATGGACAGATCTTCTGATTCTTCATGTCATCCTTGCGCAGGGGCCATGCTAATCTTCTCTGTATCGTATCCAATTTTAGTGATGGCATAGCCACAATTGATAATTTTTACTATTAAAATTAGTTATTAAAATTATTATTCTTTGGAGAAAATTAAAATGCAGACATGGTGGCCGAGTGGTCCAAGGCGCTGGCTTAAGGCGCCAGTCTGAAAAGGCGTGAGTTCGAATCTTACCCATGTCAAAATTAGTTTTTTTTGTTCATGATTAACATTTTTTCTTTTAATTGCCTGTTAAAATTTTCTCCGTAAATTTTGGTAGAAAAATTCGAGAAATAATCAATTCGTAATGCTAAAGAACATTTATTTGCTAGATATCTTGAAAATTTTGCTTGAAATTTTTTATCTACCCCTCTTAAAAAATTAGAATTAAATAAAATTCCGTATTTAGGAGTTTTAATTTTATTTTTTAGAGCCTTGAAAAGAGCCTTTTCTGAACCTAAAATTTGAATTGTTGAAGCTGGAAATCTCGTTAGATTTTTTAGGGATCCAGCTTTAGAAATTAGCTTAGCAACTAGATTTTCTCCAATAATTTCATTTAAATTAGGGGTAATTATTGATACTTTTTGACATAAAGTAAAATTAAGATAATTTCTAAATTCCGAAAGATTTATAATTAGTGAGCATAATCTTTCAATAATCAAAATATCCGAAATTGAAATTTTCGACCCAATAGAGGTTTGTGAAGATTGAATAATTTCTTCGCATATAAATTCATTAATCACAAGAATTCTCAACTCTTCTTTTTTTTTAATTGTTAAAATTTTCCTGTTTCCAATTAATTTCACAACTAAAGCAAATAAATAAGCATCTTTTACAGTATTAATAAGTTCCGGAAAATGCCAGGTGTACCATTCTTTGCATAACATCACAAAAAAATTAACATCTGAATCTAGTTGCTCAAGAAGAAAATTAGATTGAGTTACTAAAGAGTCAGTTTTCTCTAAATTCAATTTCATTTTTGACTGTGAATATAGGTGAGCAACTCCAAGTTGGGCTTTACATATATCCCGGTAAAAAAAATCTCCGGAAATTTTTTCAAAATGAAGTCGAATTCCTCGTGAAAGTTCTAATATTTCATCATTAGATATAACTTTTTTTATTATTTTTTTATTAATGTTTATTGCTAATCGAGCATCTATAACCCCTAATTCTAGGTTTTCTCGGAAAAGATAAAATGAATTAAAGATAAAACTTTGCAGATATTCACTGGTTAAACTGGATGAAATTCGGCAACATTCTTTTAAAGCGTGATTTATGGAACGGAAAGGGGCAAACGCTTTTAATTTGAAGTTTTGAAAAAAAATATCGTAGTTACTTAAATGATTCTGAAAGTCTTTTCTAAGCAGAGAATGTGTAAACTCCTCTTTACACGAAAAAAGAGAATATCCAGTTATCGATTCAAAAAGAATTAACATCTGAATAACAAAATAAGTTGCAAAAGTAAAATAATTTGACAACTGTCTTTAAAAATCTGCATTAAAAAATTATATTATCATTAAAAGTTTACTCTTTTTTGGTAAATTTTTGAAAATATCAACCTCAATCTTTTTTCCAGAATCAATAGGGAAAACAGTGATAGTTTATTTTTCAGTTAGCGTTATTCTATATAGTATCAAATCTTGGTTATTTGATTTGAATTATCAAGAAATTTACAAAAAAATGTTTAATCCTTGTTGAAAAAATCTGATAACTTTGGTTGTAAAACTAGATCGAATTTATCAATTTATGAAGAAAATAGGTTATAGAATAGAAAAAGTAGATGTAAATTCAAAATTTCCAAAAATAAAAACAGAAATCCCTTTGACTAAGAATTAAAAAGATAAATTTAGTTTCCTTCTTATTACGAATTTCCTCGAAAAAATTCAAAATTCTCAGAAAATAACAAAAAATAATTTAAATTTATTATTTTTCTTTAAATTTAAATCTAATATATAACTATATTGAAAATAGATTTTTATAAAATTAAATGAGGGAAACTATCTCGATCCAAGTTGGAAAATGTGGAATATTACTCGGTCACGAATTTTGGAAAAAAATTTCGGTTGAGCATGCCATAAACCCAGATGGAAGTTTTTCTTTTCAAGGCTCATCCAAAAAAAGAGGGTCTAAATCAACATTTTTCAGAGAATTATCGAATGGATTTTATATTCCCCGCACAATTCTTTTCGATCTTGAGCCCAGAGAGATACAAACGCTTAAAAATGGAAATTACTCGAAATTTTATCAAGAGGCTGATATAGCTAACACAATAGAGGGTTCTGGAAATAACTGGTCAAGTGGATATATCCGTACTTTAGAAATAAATCGGGAAATTGAAGAAAATATTAGAAAAAATGCAGAAAAATGTGACTCAATCAACAATTTTAGTATTTTCCATTCTATTACCGGTGGTACCGGATCCGGATCTTCTTGTGTATTATTAGAAATATTAAGAGAATTTTTTCCGGGAAAAATTATAAATTGCTATTCTTTAATTCCTAATCAAATAGAACAGTCGGATATCGTAGTTCAACCT
>Ga0315905_10003587_pt1 | contig 15987 bp, 10 predicted proteins | sample LakEriMetagenome_5_FD_203522 | JGI IMG/M metagenome (GOLD analysis project Ga0315905, IMG submission 203522) | Freshwater fungal communities from buoy surface, Lake Erie, Ohio, United States - Buoy 4 MA121 | ecosystem: Environmental > Aquatic > Freshwater > Lake | place: USA: Lake Erie, Ohio... | reverse complement strand
AGAAAAACCCCAGTTTAGGCCCAACGACACGAAATCCAAGCAAAGCCCGTCAGGATCGCTACAGGGATTACAATCCCACCCCAAAGGGCATCGGTTGGCCCGATATCGCCGCAATCAGATTTTCTGCGGCCATCGTCGCCATCTGGTTTCTTGCATGCTCCGTCGCCGAGCCGATATGCGGAAGGATCAAGCACTGCGGACATTGACGCAGGGGATCGTCTGTGGCGATGGGCTCGGGGGTCGTCACATCCAAACCTGCTGCAAAGATCCGTCGCTCGCTCAGGGCCTGTGCCAATGCGGTTTGGTCGACGACTTCGCCCCGGGCTGTATTGACCAAAATGGCATGCTGTTTCATCCGTTGGAGCTGTTCGGCTCCGATGAGATTACGGGTTTCAGGAGTCAGTGGGCAGTGGATGCTCACGACATCGCTTTGTCTAAGGAGCTCACCGAGCTCGACGCGGTTCGCTCCGAGTTGCTGATCGACTTGGGGTTTCGGTTGCCTGGATGTGTAAAGGACACGCATGTCCCAGCCCCCATGGAGCCGCTTGGCAACCGCCATCCCGATTCTTCCCATACCGATAATCCCAAGCGTCTTGCCCTCGAACTCCTGTCCGAGGAACCTCATGGGCTCCCAGTTGCGCCATTGGAGTTTTTCGACATTGTGGATCGCCGGACCGAAGCATCGACCGGCCGCAAGGATCAGTCCGACGGCGATGTCGGCCGTCGCGTTGGTCAAGACTCCAGGGGTGTTGCCAACCTGGATCGAGCGGGCTTTGGCGGCAGCAACGTCGATGTTGTTGTAGCCGACGGCAAAATTGGCGATCCCTCGCAACGCCTTGCCCGCAGCGTCCATAATCTCAGAATCGATCGGATCGCTCAGGATCGAGAGGATCCCCGAACAGCCTTGTACCCGATCCAGCAGAACTTCGCGAGGCGGAGGATCCTCGCCGGGCCAAACATCGACCGTGTGATGCTCTTGCAAGCGGTCGATGCCGACCGAGGGTATACGGCGTGTTACGAAGACTTTTCCCATGAAAAAACCCTTGGTCTTACCGTCTGCAAAACGAGCTGACTTTGCTAGAATCGATCACTCACTATCTCTGACTGACTCTGAAGATCGCTAGAGTACCGCGATCCAGATGGCAACGCAAACCCTCGTCGCGATCGAGCTTTTGAAACCGATGACCAAGAACCATGCCGAGAGCTACGCCGTACGGATTTTTGCGGGGATCCGCGAAGCGATTGGCACCGAAAAGGTGATCATCGAGATCGAGCCAGGAACGCGCGCTGGGGAAATCAAAGCAGACCTGGCCCGACGGTATCCCCAAGCGGCTGAGCTGATCCAAGTCAGTCGGTTGGCCGTCAGTGAGTCGTTCGTAGACGACGAAGAAACCATCGGCTTAGAAGACAGCTCCCGTTCGAACACGCTGGAGATGGCACTGATCCCTCCGGTCAGCGGCGGCTAAAGGGCTTGCAAGTGCGCGGAAATCGCAGCGAACCCAACGACCCGGATCCGGTCACGGAGCGACAGGAAACCTGACTGCGTTTTCGATCAGCTGCAGCATGTTGGGGTCTTTGTAGATCGGAAACGTTTCGTGGCCCGGTCGGATATAAATGACCTTCCCCTTGCCTAAATTCCAAAGCATCACGCTTCGAAACGCTTCTCCTGCTTCCCATCGCTCATGAAGAATCGTTTCGTCGGGTTCAGGGACATGAAACGGTTCATCGTACATTTCTGTTCGCGGCAGCGAAAACTTTTCGGGCAGGTTTTTTGCAAGTGGGTGATCGGGTTTCAAGACTTGTAGAAAACTCGGCTTGCCATCATTTCGATAAGCCGGAAAGCAGCAATTCGGAAGGTAAAGCTTAAGGGATCTGGACGTGGGGGATTCACTTGAATCTGGAGGGTCGAATTCCCAGTAAGGAGTCCTTTTCGCTTCGCGCGCAGGTGCCTTGAATCGATCCGCCGCGATCTCCTGGATAGCTGCGTTTTCGATCCCTCGTTTCGCAAGTTCATCGCGCAATTGAATCCGAGTCACTTCGTTCATCGCTTCGATGAATGGAGTGGACCAGTGGGCCGAGTGGATCGCGACCAAATTGCACTGGCCTCGCTGTATCCGACTTACGATATCCTTGCCAAGCTCTGATTTGATTTCAGAGTGTCGCACATGGCCCCACCAAACGATCACTTGAGCGAAATCGAGCACAGCTGGCGATACCCCTTGCTCTCCATCTTGGATCGAGGACGAACGGACTTGGAGTCCAGGTTTGGACCTCAGGTGCTCGGCAATTGCATTCCCCAGAAAGTTATCGTAGGCCTCTTTTTGGGCGGGTTGCTGCTCGTCCCAAACAAGCACACGAATCGGTTCATCGGCAGTGGCTCGTGGCATGAAGCTCAAAGCCAGTAGAGTGATTCCAAATGCCTGCGTAAAACGTGATACCGACGGAATAAAATTTGACAAATGGAATCCCTTTTAAAAGTTGACCGCCTCGATGGCACTTTTATTGGCTCTGAGTCTTTTCAATCTAGTCAATGCGGCGACCCGACGCAACGTTTTATGTTGCATCGGTGCGAGCCGTCCGGTTCGATCTGTTTGAAAGCGGTAGGGCGCAAGCCCTAGGGTGAGTGTTTACCAATCGTGACACGTTCTCACCCAGCGAGGTTTATCGCCTCTTTCTTCGTTGAACTCCTAACCGCCAGCAGTAGCTAGCTTCTGAAATTCAACTCTCAGATCCGATGCGTCCGCGTTGGGGAAATTCGCACGCTGGACGAAAAGGAGATACGCTCGCCCTCGCACCGGATCGATCCAAGCTTGGGTGCCATAAGCACCCCCGTGACCATAAGTGCCCTTGGAGAGCATCGCCGTCGGGCCTTGGGGGGTTCGCACCACGCAACAGCCGATCCCCCAAGCGTTCCCGTCGGTAAAGCCCGTGACCAATTCGCCTGTGGTGGGTTTGCCCAACAAGGTGACCGATCTGCTGCTGAGGATTTGCTTGCCCTGCCAAGTCCCACCGCCCAAAAGCATTTGGCAGATCCGCCCGTAATCCGCAGGCGTTGAAAACAGTCCGCCGTTGGCCGCTGGCAACCGATTGCGATCGGTTGGCTTTTTTCCTGCGAGCAGGAAAATCGGGGATTCCGTAAGTTGCCCAGCGGGAGTCCGCGTGTAGCTTTTTGCCAAACGCTTCTGCTGGCTATCGGTCAAGTAGAAGGCCGTATCGCTCAGGCCTAGCGGTTCGCACAAGCGTTTCTGCACAAACGCATCGAAGCTCATCTCAGAGACCACCTCGACGATATGGGCCGCGGTGTTGATCCCCGTCTGGCTATACTGCCACTTGGTACCCGGCTGAAATTGAACGAGCGATTTGGAATACTTTTCAACCGCGTTGGCTAGCGAAGTGTCGCCGTAGGGTGCGTCGAGTTCTCGCATGCCGGATGTGTGATTGAGGGTTTGCAACACGCTGACATTAACACTCCTGGCCGATTCGTTTCTGAGTTCTCTCATCTGGGGCAGGTATCTGGCGATCGGATCATCCAAAGCGATTTTGCCTTCGTCGACAAGCATCATCACGCAAATAGCCGTGATCGGTTTGGACATCGATGCGATCCAGAAAAGATGATCCGGAGTCATCGGTGTTTTCGACTTCACGTCGGCGTAGCCTGCCGCGTCCAGGTGCAGCACACGGTCTTTATCGAGAACCATCGTCACCGCACCTGCGATCTCATTGCGCTCGACGAATGATTCGACCGCCTGATGGATCCCCGTGATGGACGCCTTGTCTTGGGCTCGACCAACACCGGCCAGAGCCAGAGAGCCGTAGGCGGTTGCGAACAAGGCGCTGCGCCGAAGCATTTGTTGATCGTTCTGGAATTTCGGAGCCATTGCGGGATACCTTAGGGAAAAGGACTGCGTTCCTGAAAATTTGCGTTCTGATTATACCAATTCGGCGTTGGTAGCATCGAGATGGCCGCAAGGATCGAATCCGTCAGCCAACGATTGAGGACAATCGTTTTGCAATAGGGCGAGCTAATTGCGATCGCGGAACTGCTTGCGAAGCTCGCCAGTGATTGCTTGCAACTGCTCAAGCGACCGGTCTTGGAGGCTCGAGGCATCGATTGTTGGCAGCCCCAGAATGTCCTGCAAGGTTTGGATCAGGTGGATTTCGCCCTCCTTAAGGCCCTCTTGAATCCCTTCCTGGCGTCCCTTCGCTATATACTGATCCGCGATCGAGCCTGGCTCGATTTGCGTTGGGAATATCTTTTGGATCGTCATCGCGAGGGTCTCCATGGGAATCGAAGGACTCACGGTCGTGATGTAAACCAAAACCGCATCCAAATGCTCTGTCTGCAACTCCGTCGTGCCGCTTCCGAGCAAACAACGCAAAAGGAACTCCAGCTTCTCCTCAAAGTCCCTCCGGCGACTGTATTTTAGCAAACCAAGGACACTTTGCAAAAAGGGTTCCGTCGCTAGCGATTCATCCGGGATCCGGCCTATGTCCAGCACCGGATAAGCCATCTGAACACCGTATTGGAACAACCTACTCGGACCGCCGATCAACTCCTCGAGGCTAACCGGAGCTGACCAAGCCTCCTGACCATGATAGATCACCAGCGGAAAAACAGGGCACAAAGTCTGGCCGCTGCGTTGGCGCTGCTCCCATATCCGAACGATGTAACGCAGCAACTGAAAACAGGTCATCGGGTCCGACTGGCTTTTGTGCTCCAGTAGCAGATAAACCTGGCCCTGGCCCCTCTGGCCGTCTTGGTCTACAAACTGCACCGAATAGAGCAAATCCGAGTAGCTTTCTCGTAGTTCCTCATCAACAAAGGTATCTTTTTGGAGCTCAAGAGAATCAAGATCCAGCGCCGCCACCAAATCCACAGGTAGGTGCGTTTGCATTAAATCTCTAGCAGCTTGGGCATGCGATAGCGCATAGTGGAACAGATTGTTGTGCGGTGTAGGGAGCTTGGATTCGTCCATAGCTCCCGATTTTACGGATCAGTGAGTTTTACGACCGATCTTGGTCGAAATAATTTTGATCGAGTAGACTTTGGACTTTAGATATGGGGCTTTGGCTAGCAGCCAACGATTCAGGAGAATCGTTTTGCAATGGGGCGAGCTATTTGCGATCGCGGAACTGCTTGCGAAGCTCGGCAGTGATTGCTTGCAATTGCTCAAGCGACCGGTCTTGTAACATCGCCGGATCGCTGATAGGCACCCCGGAAATTTCCTGTAATGTTTGTATCAAGTGGATCTCACCCTCCTTGAGCCCCTCTTGCCGTCCCTCCTGTCGCCCCTCCTGTCGCCCCTTCTTTATGTACTGATCCGCGATCGAGCCCGGCTCGATTTGGCTTGGGAATATCTTTTGGATCGTCATCGCAAGGGTCTCCATGGGAATCGAAGGACTCACGGTCGTGATGTAAACCAAAACCGCATCCAAATGCTCTGCCTGCAACTCCGTCGTGCCGCTTTCGAGCAAACAACGCAAAAGGAACTCAAGCCTCTCCTCAAAATCCCGCCTGCGACTGTATTTTAGCAGACCAAGCACACTTTGCAAAAAAGGATCCCTCGCAAGCGATTCATCTGGGACTCTAGCAATATCTAGCACAGGATAAGACATCCGAACCCCGTACTCGAATGCCGCCCTAGGACCACCGATGAGTTCCTCGAGGCTCCTGGGAGCTAACCAGTATTCCTGGCCGTGATAGATCACCAGTGGAAATACAGGGCACAAAGACAGACCGCTTCTTAGTCGCTGCTCCCATATCCGAACGATGTAACGCAGCAGCTGAAAACAGGTCATCGGGTCCGACTGGCTCTTGTGCTCAAAGAGCAGATAGACTTGTCCTTCGATGGGCGCGCCTTTTGCCCCGGCAAGCCGCACCGAATAGAGCAAATCCGAGAAACTCTGGCGCAGATCCTCATCGATGAAGGAGTCTTTCTGAAGTTCAAGCGAATCAAGGTCCAGGAACTGAACCAAACCGGGTGACAGGTGCGTTCGGATTAGATCTCGGGCTGCATGCGCATGGGACAGCGCATAGTGAAATAAGTTGTTGTGCGGTGTGGGTAGCTTGGAATCGTCCATAGCTCCCAATTTTAAGACTCAGTGGAATTTATACCCGTTTTTGGTCGAGATTTTTTTGACCGGTCACCATCGCAGCCTACTACCGACATGCTGCTAGCTTGTCATTTAGCGTCCATCAGCGGTCCGGCTTGGCTGCCCTTTGCGAGCCTTGTGCTTTGGCGAGAAATCCCCCTGCGATGTTCGATTGCCAAAAAAGCCGCAGTAGGATCTCGAACTGTTGTAGGGTAAACTTAGGACCGGAGGGTCTAGCTATGGTTGAGTTCAAAATCGTCGGCGAAGAGTTATGGGCCAGGATGGAGCGAGCGGTGGAAAAAGTCAACGAACGCCTGCGGAAAACCGTAAGGATCCTCGAAGATGCCAAGGTGCCTTATGCAGTCGTCGGCGGACATGCCGTTAGGGCTTGGGTCGCCCAGGTCGATGAAGCCGCACTGCGAACGACACAGGACGTAGATATTCTCGTACGCCCAAACGATTTTCCGGCGATGAAGGATGCAATGATCGCCGCAGGGTTTCATCACCGCAAAACACTCGCCCTGGACATGTTTGTCGAACATCCAGACGCCTCTGCCCGCGATGCTGTTCATGTCGTACTTGTCGGTAAAATCGAACGAGCCGGCGACAACCCCAACCCCGACATCGAACCTTTGTCGAGATCCAACGATTTTCAAACCGTTCAACTTGAAACTCTCGTCTTCATGAAACTCAATGCTCATCGCGATAAAGACCGCGTACATCTAAGAGACATGATCTCGCTGGGGCTGATCGACCAAACGTGGCCCAAAAAATACCAAGAACCTCTGCGATCTCGTTTGATCGATCTGCTCAACGATCCTGATGGCTAAAAAACTCATTGCGAGCTCGGATCTGCAACTCCTTCGTGTCGCTTTCGAGCAAACAACGCAAAAGGAACTCGAGCTTTTCCTCAAAGTCCCCCGTCAACTGTCTTTGCTCTGGTCGTAGCGACTTTTGCTCGAAGACTTCGAACTGCTCTTTTTTGAACTATACAGACCGGCCATGTCGGAGATCTGTTCAGCGAGGATCTCCCGAGCGCTTGAAGGTTCCAGGAGTTCTGCGGCCGAGCCGAGACGCAGAATCTGAGGGATGACTTCTAAGGGGTGAAACGCCGGCACGCTCAGAACGGCCGAGCCATCGGATTGCATTTCGATGGTCTGTTCGGCGTGCCAAGGTTCCTCTTGGACCCATCGCACGGCTTTGGATGTCAAACGGACCTTGTAAATCGAAGGTTTGTCCCCGCTAAAAATTCCCCCCGAACGGCCCAGATGCACATCGAGGTCGATATCTGGATCCGGTTTGAACCATTCATCCATCGCCGCAGCGAACTGGAATCGATCGAGTTTCCAATGCCGGAGCCGCTCCTCGGGTTCCAGATCCAGGTGCTGTCCGAATTCGCTTGCCACCAAGTAGATACTCGATTGGTAGATGATCAACCCATAGGGCTCGAGGATGCGTTGCCTAGCTGGGCTACCGGTCGACTCATAGATCGCATCGATTTTGCGATGTTCCTGGATCGCTCGGTTGATCGTCTGGAGCATCCCTCGTTGCTTCTCGTAAGTTTTGGGAACCACGCCGATGACGCGCAACGTTCGCCGATAGCGTTCGTAGTGGTCCCAAACGCCCTCGGGCAACTGCTCTTTCACTTTATGCCAGAACGCCTCAATCCCCTGCCAAAATTGGGTGCCCGCAAGTGGGATCATCAAATCGCGTCCCATCGACAGTGCGATCAATTCGCTCGCGGAGATCGCGATCTTATGGAGCCCAGTATCGCTGCGATTGAGCTTCCATACACGACCCCTGGCCGTGTCCTGAGTCGAGATAGGCATACCTGCGGACTGAAGAGCTTCAATGTCGCGTCGGATACTTCGGGTATGGAGAGTACCGAGCCCTAGTTCCTCGACCACATTGCTGCGAAGCTCCTCGAGCGTCACACCATAGCGTCGACGCTCTAAGACTTGGAGGATTTTGTGCTGACGGATCAGTTGTTCGTTGCGCGCCAAGGTTTTGGACTCCTTTCCCAGAGCTCCATTTTCGCATGCGGGTCCCAAGCAGGTGGTTTCAATTCAACGGAGCCTTAATCCAGATAAGTGGTCCAACTGGCCGCCTCCTCGTATTGCCTCGAAAGTGCCGCAGCGAGTTGGTCGTCGAGATACCCCCCGGCGACTCTCGATTCAAGCCGCTTTTGGAAGTGGCTATGCAATCCTGTAAGGTCGTATCTTGCAAAGCTAACCATGTCTTGAATCTTGCTACCGGGCACGATTTTTGAGACATGGAATCGTCCGTCGGATTCGATATGGATCGAGGCTTCATTGGGTAAGCCAAATAGGTTGTGGTACGAACCCATGACTTCTTGGTAAGCACCGATCAAAAAGATCCCCAAGAAGTAATCGTTTCCCTCTTTCCACTCAGGAAGTTCAAGGGTCTCTTTTACGTCTCTTAAATCGACGAACTTGTCGATTTTTCCGTCGGAATCGCAAGTCACATCGACCAAAGTGGCGAAATCGATTTTGGCATCCTGCAGGCGATGCAGTGGCACGACCGGGAAGAGTTGCCCGATGGCCCAGGAATCAGGAGCCGAGCGGAATAACGAGAAATTGCAGAGGTACTTCGCAGCCAGCACCTTTTTGACATCCTCGAACTCTTCGTTGGGATTTCGCGCCTGCTCGGATTCCTTCAACGCTCGGGCACAGATTTCCCAATAGAGGACCTCCCCCTTGGCTCGGTCCTCGAGCGATACCATGCCGAGGTTGAACTGCGTGTAGAGCTCGTCTTTGTGTTCGACGGCATCGTGGTAGTACTCGAAATAGTTTTTTCCATTGATTTCATCGAGCAGCCACTTCATCTCCGTGATCACTTGTGGATCGTCTTCGTCGATCGTCACCTCAGGCAAATCGTCGGCGAACGTTTCGATTTCCTCGCGGATCGATGTGACCAAGACGGTATGGTAGGCCGTCATCATTCGGCCGCTTTCGGTCACCAAGTTCGGATGTGGAACATTCTCGTGGTCGCAGACGGTCTGCACGGTGTAGACGACGTCGTTGGCAAACTCCTCGACGGTGTAGTTCATCGACGATTCGGTGCGCGTCTTCGATCCATCGTAATCGACACCCAATCCACCACCGATGTCGAGAAACTCGACCGGATAACCGAGTTGAAGAATTTTGGCATAGACCCGGGCCGCTTCCTTCATGGCGTTCTTGACCCGCTTGATGTCGGTGATTTGACTACCGATGTGGAAGTGAAGCAGATGGAGCAAGTCCTTTTTGCCGTTCTCGGTAAGGAGCCGCAAACATTCTAAGAGTTCCGATGTGGTCAAACCGAACTTGGCCGAATCCCCACCGGAGCTTGCCCATTTCCCGCTCCCCTTGGTGTAGAGCTTGGCTCGCAACCCGATCCAGGGATAGATGTTCGCCTCGGTGCAAACGCGGAGCAAGATCTTCAACTCATTGAGCTTCTCGATGACAATGACCACCCTTTTGCCGGACTGAACGGCCAGGAGAGCCAGACGGCAGAAGGACTCGTCCTTAAAACCGTTGCAAATCAAAAGCGATTCGGGGTTCTGGTCTTGGGCGATGGCCGCATACAACTCGGCCTTGGATCCGCATTCGAGCCCCACGCGGTACCTGCCGGTGTCCTTGAGGAACTCCTCGACCACTTCGCGTCTCGGATTGACCTTCATCGGGAAGACTGGGTAGTGCTTGCCCTTGTATCCAAACTGTTCGATCGCTTCTTTGTACGATCCGCTCAAGAGCTTGAGTTGATTGGTAAGCACCTGAGGAAACCGCAATAGGATCGGCAACTGAAGTTTCTTTTCCTTTTGCAAGTAGTCGACAACCGACTTTAAGTCGACGCTTCGAGGATCGTTCGCTGCCGGGCGGGCTATCATGTTCCCTTGGTTGTTGACGCCAAAGTACCCTGCAGACCAATTTTCAATTCCGTAAGTTCTCGAGATGCGTTGCAGGGTTTCGTCGTTCATGTTGCATTCGGTTTCCTGGACAGAGAGAAAAATTGGACCAGCCGTTCTGTTGATTCTAACGCGAAACCCGGATTTTTTATAGTAACCCTCGCGGCTACTCAGCACCCAGCGAACTTGCCTCTAGCATAAGCCCGCCTCGCCTCAGCGCCTTGTGGGACTTGCCGTCCATGGATCATCAGGCCAGGAATGCTTGGGATAACGGCGCTTGAGTTCCTTTTTGACCTCGGCGTATCCACTGGTCCAGAACGAAGCAAGATCGTTGGTGATCTGTTGGGGGCGTCCACTGGGTGCGAGCAAATGCAACAGCAAGGGAACTCGACCGCGCGCGATCCTCGGGGTCTGCTTCCACGAAAACACCTCTTGGATTTTCACGGCCAAAACCGGGGGCTTGCCGTCCGCATATTCGATTTTGATCGAACTGCCCGAGGGGACCTGAATCCTCTCGGGTGCCTCCATGGATAAACTGCGCCGCTGCTCGGGGGACAATAGATTTTCAAGCCAGTCGATCCATGCCCCATTGCGGACTTGGTCCAAACCTCGCTTGCCACGACAGAGCTCCCAAGCCGCCTTTTGAAGGGTAGGTAGGTCGAGTTGGGGCAGCTCCAACTCAGGCACCCACTTTCCAAGTGCCCCGACACGCTCGACCCACTGCATGACGCTCGGATCCTCTTTGGGAAATACACTCTCCCAATTCGATTGGACCGCGGCAAACAAACACTCAGCGCAAGCTTGTTCGTCGACAATGGCAACGGGCGTCTCGGCAAGGCACAAATCCAACCAGTAGGTACGTCGCCTGCCTACGACCTGTTTCTGTGTTGGATGAAAGAACATTTCATCCCGAGTTGCAAGGGCCTCGCCATGCAACCACTCAAGCCGCACGCCGCTTGCTTGTTGCACGAAGGCTTCTCCCGAGGCTCCCTGTGCCTCGACGCACAAAAACAACTCCGAGTCCCGCACTCCGGAGTCAGGGCTTAATTGAACTCCTTTCCCTCCTACCATCAGCCCCTGGGGCTTGCCCATGGCGCGTCGTTTGGCCAACCGATCGGGAAATCCTGCAAGCAGTGCGCGCTGAAGGCCTTCGTCAGGTGCTTGAGGCTCCGATCCATCGCGTGCCGTTGGCCTCGTGCCGCTAAACAACCCCTTGCAGAACTGCTCGATCTGTTGAGCCGATTGCTTGATCGTCTGGAGTCCTCCCGAATGCAGCCATCCAAAGGGAGTCTGCCGATCCGCTTGGCCAAGTTGCAGCCAACGGGCTCGCTCGACCGAGTCGCTCTGCCAAGCGTTTGCGCTTCGAGTCGGGATCTGCCTTGTACCCGTCGCGGTTTGCTGGCCGATGGCCTTTGAAGGCCCGCGTCGATCGAACGGATCGCGTTCGCTGAGCATCGCTGCGAGCCAAACGGCCCGTTCGAGGCACCCATAGCCATGGGCTTCGATGCAAAGGCGTGCGAGTCGAGGATGGAGGGGAATCCGCCCCATCTGCAATCCGAGTTTGGTGATTTGGCCTCGATCGATAGCGCCGAGTTGAGTCAGCAACCTACCCGCAGCATCCCAGGACTCCTCTCGAGGGGGTTCGACCCATGGAAAATCCTGGCGGTCCCCCTCACCCCAAGCGTGCAATTGGAGCCTTGCATTGCAAAGATCCACACGCCGAATCTCGGGATCCAAAAAAGCGGTCCGGGCTCGGTCGGATGCCTCTGACCAAAGCCGAATGCACACCCCTGGTCCAACTCGCCCTGCGCGACCCGCGCGCTGGGTTGCCGAGGCGCTCGAGATATTTTCCAACTCCAATCGGTCGAGCCCGACATCCGGTGCGAATCGCAAGACCCTAGCAAGCCCGCTGTCGATGACGGTCTGGACCCCGGGGATCGTCAGTGAGGTTTCAGCGATATTCGTCGCAACGATGATCCGCCGCCGAGGACCGACCTGGATGGCTTGCGATTGCTCTTCGATTCTCATTGAGCCATACAGTGGTAGGACATCGATGGGTTCGCTAAGACGGTGATTTCTAAGCAACTGGCAGCAGCGTTGGATCTCTGCGGCTCCCGGAAGAAAAATCAACAGGTCCCCTGGTTGACTTTGAGCGACCCGCAAGGCCACGTTGGCCGTGTGCTCGACGATGTCCTGCCTTGCCTCGGCCGGTGCGTATTGGATTTTGACCGGAAAACTCGGCGTGGAGATTTGGATCCAAGGCGCACTGGGCAATGCATTGGCCAGCCACTGTTTGTCGAGCGTCGCCGACATAATCACGATCCTCAGATCTTCTCTCACTTCCGACTGGACTCGCCTGAGCATTCCCAGGAGCAGGTCTCCATCGATCGACCGTTCGTGGAACTCATCGAGAATGACGATTTTTGTTTCCTGGAGCGTCGGATCCTCCTGCAGTTTGCGGATCAAAATGCCTTCGGTGACGACCACAAGCTGTGTTTGTTGGGAGATTTTTTGATCGAAGCGAACGGCGTATCCGATCTGTTGCCCAACATCTTGATTCGATTCGCTGGCGATGCGCTCGGCGACGGACCGGGCGGCAATGCGACGCGGTTGAACCAAATAGATCCTCTGGTTTTGCGCGCTCAAACGAAGAAGCGATGGCGCAATCCGGGTCGTTTTCCCGGACCCGGGGGGAGCTTCGATGGCCGTTATGCCATGGGAACTTACGGTCTGTGCGATGGACTCAAGATGATCGTCGACCGGGAGAGGTTGCACGAACTAGCCCTGCCGACGTTTGGGGTATCCACCATTGCCATTGTCGTTGTTGACCGAAGACTTGTTCATACGCAGCCGATGGCTTGACTCACCTAGCAGATCGTTCAAGCGACTGCGTAGCTCTGGAGTGATGTTGACTTTTTGTTTGGTGCTGGTCATGTGTACGAGACTCCCGGATGCCATCTTGACCTCGAATTGAAGTTCCCGTTCGCCGGGATATCCACGAAGGACTTCGGCAAGTCGATTGACGGTTTCTTGCGAATGTTTCGATTCGTCGAACAGGATCGTCAAGCCTGAGGTGAAGCGGGCTTCGACTTCCGCGATAGGAATGACCTCATCGACGATGAAATTGATTTCTTCCTCGCCCCGTTTATCGATACGACCTCGTGCCAAAACGATCGCATCGGCGACGATCCATGGCGCGTAGCGCTCGTAAGTGTTTGGCCAAGCGATCGAACGTGTGATTCCTTCGAGATCCTCAAGATCAAAGTTCGCATACTTCGTCGGTGAATCGGGCTTGGGGTTTCGTGTGTGTGCGATCTTGATCGAGGAGACGACTCCCCCCATCCAGACCTCGGTCCGATGCGCAAGGGACTTTGCACCGATCGAATGGTTCGTACAGCAGGACTTAAGGGTCGATTCGTATTCGGCTAAGGGGTGCGAGGAAAGGTAGTATCCTAGGACTTCTTTTTCCTTGGCAAGTTTCTCTTTTTCTGGGTATTCAGGGATGTTGGGTAAGCTTTGGATCGTGGTGTCGGATTCCTCGACTAGGTCGCCAAAGAGGCTCAGTTGGCCGCTCTTTTTGTCCTTGGCCGCAGCGATGCCCCCTTGGATGGCTTTATCGAGGATTGCCAAATGCTGGGCGCGGGTTCCGCCTAGGCAGTCCAAAGCTCCAGCCATGATCAGAGACTCCATCGATCCTCGTCCGCATTGCGAGGAATCGACGCGGTTGCAAAAATCGAAGATGCTTTTGAAAGGACCACGTCGCTCTCGTTCCTCGGCCAGAGCATCGCCGACGGATTTGCTGCACCCTTTGATCGCCGAGAGACCGAAGAGAATCTTGCCATCGTGGACTCCGAAGTCTCCGCGCGAGGAATTGATGCTAGGTTGCTCGACAGGGATCCCCATCCGCTGGCAGTCCTCGAGGTGCTCGACCAATGGATCTTTGCGTTTGAAATTTCGGTTTGCGATATCCCCGGTCAGCAAAGCAGCCATGAATTCCACTTTGAAGTGGGCTTTGAGATAAGCGGTTTGGTAGGCGATAAATGCGTAGGCTGTCGAGTGGCTTTTATTAAAACCGTAGCCTGCAAATTTCAGAATCTTATTCCAGAAGTCTTCGGCATCCTTTTTCGCCAGACCCAAATCGACGGCCCCTTGGAGAAATTTCTCCTGGTTGGCCGCGATGATCGACTCCTTCTTCTTGCTGATCGCCTTGATGCACGTGTAGGCTTTGGCCAATTCGATCCCACCGAGTCGGTTGAGGATCCGCATGACCTGCTCTTGGTAAACCATCACACCGTGGGTTTCCTCGAGGATTTCCTTGAGCACCGGGTGCAGGTAGGTAGCGGATTTTTTCTTGAGCTTGACGGCGATGTACTCGTCGACCATCCCCCCTTCGAGCGGCCCTGGACGGTACAAAGCGTTGGTGGCGATGATGTCGCGAAAATGGTCGGGTTTCATGCGTTGGAGCAGATCGCGGATACCTCCGCTTTCCAACTGAAAGACCCCTTTGGTTTCCCCGCGTCGGAGCAGTTCGAAGGCCTTCTCGTCATCGAGCGGGAACTTCATCGGATCGACAAGGATGCCTCGGGTTTTTTCGATCATCTCGACGGCTTTCGAGAGGATCGTCAGGTTTCGAAGACCCAGGAAGTCCATTTTCAGCAGGCCTGCGGCTTCGACGTCACCCATCGACCATTGGGTGATCACATCGTCCTTGCCCGAGCCTCGCATCAGCGGGACGTATTCGGTCAAGGGTTTATCGGCGATGACGACTGCGGCCGCGTGGGTTCCGATGTTTCTGGCCATCCCCTCGACCCTTTGCGCAAGGTCGAGCATTTCGCCGATCTCTGGGTTCAACGCTGCCTTTCTCAGATCCTCGCTCGATTCGATGGCTTCCTTGAGGGAGGTCTTACCGTCCTCTGGAATCATCTCGCTGATTTCCGCGACACGGCTCAGCGCGATATTGATGGTCCGACCGACGTCCTTGATGGCTCCTCGGGCTTTGAGGGTGCCGAAAGTTCCGATCTGTGCGACGTTGTCCTCGCCGTATTTGTCTTTGACATAGCGAATGATTTCGCCGCGCCGATCCTGACAAAAATCGATGTCGATGTCGGGGGCTTCCAACCGGCTCTCGTCGAGGAAGCGTTCGAAGAGCAAATCGTACTTGATGGGGCACACGTGGGACAAATACAGTGCGTAGCAGACCAAGGCACCGACACCGCTACCGCGGGCGGTTGCTGGGACTCCGATCTCGCGAGCGTGGCGGACAAAGTCCCAAACGATGAGGAAATAGTTGGAAAAACCAAGTTTTTGGATCACACCCAATTCGCGGTCCAAGCGATCCAAGACGACTTGGGCCAATTGCCCTTGGGGGATCATCTCCGTATCCCCTACATAGCGCTCGAAGAGACCTTGGATGCATAAAGTCCTCAGGTACTCGTCGGTGTTGGTTTGTTCTTTGGGGATTTCGAACGATGGGAAATTCCGGCTTCCGAGATCCAATTGGATATCGACCGAGTCGGCGATCTGTTGGCTGCGCGCTACGGCATGTTCGAGGCCTTGGAAGCTCTCGTACATTTCCGCCTGGGACCGCAGGAAGAACTGGTCGTTGTCCATCCGCATGCGGTTGCTATCCGTCCGGAATTTACCCGTACTGATGCACATCAAGACATCTTGGACTTCGGCGTCCTGCCGTTCAGGGTAGTGGGCGTCGTTGGTGGCCACCAAGGGCAAACCCATCCGGTTGGCAATGTCGACCGCTCCGAGCAGTTGCTCTCGCTGGATCGGTATCCCATTGTTCATGATCTCGATGAAGTACCGGTCTTTGAAGAGCTTGGAAAACCAAGCCGCGACGTCTTGAGCTTGCTCGATCGATCCTGCGGTATCGGAGCCTCGAAGTATGAGCCTGGAAAATTCGCTCGACACGCATCCGCTCAAGCAGATAATCCCCTCGCTGTAGAGTTCGAGCAACTCCTTGTCGATCCGAGGCTTGT
>Ga0315905_10003585_pt1 | contig 15991 bp, 19 predicted proteins | sample LakEriMetagenome_5_FD_203522 | JGI IMG/M metagenome (GOLD analysis project Ga0315905, IMG submission 203522) | Freshwater fungal communities from buoy surface, Lake Erie, Ohio, United States - Buoy 4 MA121 | ecosystem: Environmental > Aquatic > Freshwater > Lake | place: USA: Lake Erie, Ohio... | reverse complement strand
GTCCATGGCAGGACGCGAGTCAAGAGCGTGTGGAGACATGGGCGGGTGGAGACAAGGGCGTGTGGAGACATGCCAGCACGCGAGTCAAGACATGCGAGTGCAGCCATGCGCGAGAACAAGCTTGCGTGCGTGAGAGCAAGCTCTGGAATGCAATGCGCGAGAGCAAGTGCTGTGCCACAAACGTAGCCTTCGCCGCCGGCGCAATGGGCAGACCGATTGGGCGACGTTGGTGCGGTCCAAGCAGTCGACACAGTTGACGCGAAAGACTCCTTGCTGCTGCCTATGCACTCGCCCCCCCTGCCTGTCGCTATCCCCAGCTGTTCCACTGCTGCAGTTGGCGGCTTGCTCCGGCATGGCAGGAGCACACGGCAGTCTCGTTTCTCGCGCGAAAAAGCCATGCTCCTCCAGCGCCTCCTGCCACAGGACCGTGTTGCAGCCACCCACCTGGGCAAAGAGAACGGCAATGGCGCGCCAACGCCCCCACGTCCAAGCTCCATCCAGCAAACTCCACGCAAGACCCCGCAGACAAGGCAAGAAGAGGCAGGCCCGACGAGCAACGGACGAGGCAGGGGCGAGGGCGAGACTGCACCCTCCGCCCACACACCACACACGCTCCGCCGACTGCACACACTACACACCTGGCATTCGTTGACAAGGAGGGGCAGGTTGCGGAAGGCCAGCTTGCCACACACACTGCCATACACCATACACGAGCATGCAACACAGACAGTGTGTGGAATACACGGAGCATGCAAGAACACATGATACACCAGCATGCAAGCAACACGTGCGCGCAACACAGGAAGTGAGAGCCTCAGAGGGGCGCACCCCTCGACGTAGCAGCAACAAAGCAAGTCAGAGCCCAACGAGCCACAAACTGCACAACGCGGGCGGGCAGCGGAGGGCAACGGGCTGGGCACAGAAAGGGGTGTTGCTTGCATGGGCACATAAAGGGGTGTTGCTTGCATGGGCACAGAAACGGGCCCGTTTGAGGCGCCTGGTGACAAGTTTGAGGCGGCTCGGCAGGCGCCGCTCCTCGCCGGGCGCACCCGTTGCTGCACGCCAGCACATCTAGCGCACTCGAGGGCAGGAGAACATTGGACGGACGGCAGAGTATGATTGAGGAAAGAACGTGAGACAAGTGAGACCCAACAGAAAGTGAGGCGCGACCTGTGAAAGTCGAAGGGGATGAAGCGCAAGGACTGGCAGTAAGGCTCAGGTCCCTCGGCGGCGGCTTGGAGAACACGCTCAAAGACCTGCCCCATGGGACGCTCGTGCGACGACTCCTTGTGCTCGATGAGCGACAAGAAGGCCAGCTTGCCATAACTGTGTGTGTGTGTGTGTGTGCGCGTGCGTGCGTGCTAGATGAGCAACAAGAAGGCCAGCTAGCATGGCCGGCGCGTCGATGCGGCGCATGCCTTGAGAGATGGAGATGCAAGGCGCGTAGATGCTGGGCGCGTAGATGCTGCGCATGCCTCGAGAGACACCTGTGGTGCAGGGCTTCGAGGTGCTTGCGGAGGGGCTGCAAGTGCACCGCGTCTTTCGTGAGCTCTAGCTCCGGCTTGGGTTTGAGAGTCATCAACTGCTCGCCCTCGGCCCACTTGAGTGGTATCGATCCCTGTCCCGAGTGGTGGTGTGCATCAAGTGAGTGGTGGTGTGCATGGGCGTGAGTGGTATGCATCCCTGTCCCGAGTCGTCTCATCCCAACACCCCGCACCCCGCACCCCGCACCCCACACCCCAAAGACCACAGCCAACAGCCCGCCGCGTCCTCTCAGCTTCTCATCTCTCCCTCTCTCCGCTGCCCAGCCCACACCCTGCTGCAGCGCTGCGACGGAACAAGAGCAAGGCAAGAGCGTGGGGGAAGGAAGAGGATGTCCAAGCAAGTGTACTAGCGCGGTAGTTGACCAAGCAAGTGCGTGCATGCATGCATACATACGCGGTAGATGACGAAGGAGGTGACACCACAGGCGGCACTGGCGGGAGGGGTGGCAGGAAGACTTGGCGTGGGCGTCTCAAGACCAAGCGCGCGCGATGGCGTGTTGGCAGAGAGACTTGCCACGCCAGCAACATTTGCAGCAGCGTCCTGCCTCGTATCGCTCGTCGCTCCCTCGCCTCGTTTCGATCCCTTGCCTTCGCTGGTGGAGCTCGCCGCTCCCTTGGCAGCACGAGGCGACGGATGGGCAACATGCGGCGAAACATGGGAAACTCGCGGTACAAAAAAGACTTGCTCCGTCTCCACGGCGTTGGACACGTAGCCACAGTCGTCGATGCCTCGCGAGAGGTATCTGCATCACCCGAGCCAGCCCGAGTCATGCCGTGCACGCCTGCCGCCCCTCCTGCCTCCACACCCGAGAGCATTCCAACGCACGCGCGCGTCGGCGCTCCAGAGCAATATATGTACATCTATATATCGGATATATATATAGATATACCCGACCCGGGTGGGTGCTCGCTCGCGCCCTAACCCAGCGCCGACCCCTCCGGCCCCAACCCTGGTTTTGCTACCCCTCCGGCCCCAACGCGTGGTGCCGCTCGGCATGCTCCATCGTGCGAGGCAACTCAGGGGATTCGGGCCGGAGGGGTTGCAAAACCCGATTCCGCCCTTGGAACGGCCGAGCGGCGACGCGGGTCGGGTATATACTGAAGAGAGTTGGGGCTAACGCGGGGGTTGTGGGGCCGGAGGGGTGGCGCACATGCAATGCCGCGGCTTGGGCGCGGCCGCCGACGTGCGCCCAACGCACGGGCGAGTGCAAGGGGAGCCAACTTGCGCAGTTGGCTTAGGATCCTAAGCCGCGGCATCCTAAGGCTGGCGAAGCACTGGCATACTAGGGCTGCCTACTGCGGACGGTTACGGACCTGCAACCGCAGCATGCAACACAGACAGTGTTTCGGACCTGTAACCGCAGCGGTGCCACTCACGTCGGGCGATGAGAGCCATCAAGGCAACAGTTGCCCCCGAGCCCACCGTCACTTCCTCCATGCTCACAAAGCCTGTTACCACTGGCACAAGGCTGCCGGAATGCCACGCGGCCGCGTCGGGCTGCATCGCCCGCAGCGCCTTGCTGTTCCACACAAACCTCTCCTCTCGATCGCTATATTCGATCTTGATCGCGTATGGAGGAGAAGCGTAGCCGAGAAGCCGTTGGGTGCCGTCCCCAGTGTCCCAGTATTCTGCCACCGCCCAGGGGGCAACACCGCGCTCTGCCAGGCGCTGATGGGTGTGGGTAATGTCGAAGTCATAGCTCATCAACATAGAATAGGTGGCCAAGAGCTCCTGGAGGAGCTTCAACTCAATGCCTCGGTTGGACAGCTCCAGAGGCCCCGCAGACTTGTCAGCCCCACCCAGCACCCGCATCGACGTCGACGTCACCCGGTATACGAGGCCATGGGGCATGACACCCACCACCTGACGGCCGGTGATGACGAGCAAGTAGCTGGCATGCCGGAGCTGTGCGATACCAAGCACGCCGAGGATGTCCATCTTTGCCTTGCCCCGGATCACCTCCTCAGCCTCTTCCACCGACACCCACTGTACTGCCATGGACGCACGATCTATGACAAGGGCTTGCCGCGCGCTCTCGCCAGGGAGCACGGGAGGCGAGGTGGGGGGCAAGATGACATACTTGTCCGGGTGCGTGTAGAGGTGCATACAGTAGTCCTTCGGTCGCGGGTCGCTTGCGAGAAATGATGAAGGCTGCATAGTTTTGAGCACTGGCAGCACCGCCGACGTTGCTGACTGCCGCACCATGTTGGCTTTAGACGAAATGTTTTCAAAGAGCGCACTGGTCTGCACACTGGTCTGCACGCTCGTCTGCAGAATCTTCATCTGCTTCATAATGGAACCCTGCAGCGGAGCAACGCCAGCAAACCATCCATTGCCCAGAGGTGGCTTCGCCGCATCCACCACCTCTGTCCACGGTACATAGTGCTGGTCGTCGATGCTGAATTCAACACGCAATATTTCTACCGCCTTGATCTCCCACACCTCTTCGTCCTTCCCAGCGCCCTCCTTCTCAGAGACCGCTGCTTCAGCCGCGCGTCGCCGCAGAGTGAAGACAACTTTGGAACCGACTGGTCCAGCAACTTGCTTAGCGATGGCTGCGGCCTTTTCGCCAGTCACATCCTTGCCGTCCACCGTCAGAAGCTCGTCTCCGGGCAGCACGTCGCCGCAAACTTCTGCACCGCCCCCAGGAACCAGGCTCTCGATTACGAGGCCCTTCGCTGCATCGTCAAACACGATGCCAACCCCCACGATCTTTTGTTCGCCGTTTTCCGCTGCGCCGCTCATCTGTTCCGCTGCGCTGCAGGTTGAAAGGTCCTCCTTCCTTTACAGGCACAGCAGTAGAGCAACCAGTTGAGCCCGCCACGTCACTCCTCCTCTCTACTTCCTCAATAGGAAGTTTCTATTGTCATCACTTCATCTCGGCGAGAATACATCAGCGGAGCTGATGATCATCATCGGCAAGCGAGAATACATCAGAGAACTGATTTTTTGGACAGGCGTAGGCCCCGCTCGTGGCCCCGGCAATGGCCACAGGGTTTCGGCTGGGCATGGCACTGTTGTGTAGCTCGCTGGCGGCCGCATTCGATGCTGCGCTAGTGGCATTGCCGAGACGTGCTTCCGCCTCGCTTCTCCTGCGCCGGCGCCTGCTCGCTCCTTCACGTGAGGGACGCACGGCGGCCGTCGCGCAGCTCAGGTCCTTGCGGTAAGAAGAGAGCGGGCCCGTGAGAGCGACGCCCGGGGCACGTGCATACCGGCGACGTCCTGGCGAGCAGGGGTGTTGCGCGGTGGGTCGTGTCGGAGTGACGGGACGCTTTGTTGTGCAGGGGCGGGTCCCTACGGCCCTGCGTCGTGGGGGCGGCGCCCTGGGGACAGACGCTAGGCAGCGGCAAAGGACGAAAGTCAAGATCAGCAGCGCGTGTGTTGCTATCGCTCCGGTGGGTGCCCGAACTTTCCGTTTCGAGCAAGCTTTACCGCTCGTTGTCCCGACGCATGGATCCATCTCGTGTCTGCCGCCGAGTGTGTCTGGTCCCACCGCGGCCCTCACAACGCGTTTGCTTTGCGTGCTCATTGGGGGGGTGTTTGTGCCGTCTTTGCAGCGCCAGCGATGCTTTACACGGAGGGGGCCAGACTGATGCAGAGGGCGTTGGCCCGGATGCGTCAACCGATGGTCATGACCAACGATCTGCTCGCCGTGAGCAGCTGGCGCAAAAGGTCTGTGGCCTTGCCCACCGCCCGCCCCTCTATCTGTGTACTGTGTTTGAGGCCAGTTGGTGCATGGGCTGTACTTGTTTGGGCACTTGCAAGTGGGCTAGGTGCAACGGCACACATGCAATGCGTCGAGGGGCAGTGGCACACATGCAACCCTTCAACACAAAGCAATACGTCGAGCGCCACACTTGCAATCCGTCGAGTGCCAGTCCGTCAAATCCTGCCACTCAAACGGGGGTGGAATGCAGCGGGCAGCCAGGTTGGCGGCCATAGCGTCAGGAGAGAGTGGGCTTGGTAAGGTGCGACAGCACGTGAATCCACTCTCGCCAGCCTTCAAAGATCCCATTCCCAGCCCCGACTTCAGCCAGGTGTTCCCACTCGCGAGTCCCCAAGTCTTGAAAGTGGCACGTACGCCTTTCACGCTGTCGCCTAGTATTAGCTGTATCGACCAATCGTGTATGAGCTGTATTGACCAACCTTGTATTTAGTCACGAACCATGTATTGAGTCACCCTCACGAATGAACTCAGTGCGCGAAAGCACTTGCCACAGAATGCTCGCGTATTTCGGCTTGAGCTTGTTACGCACTTCCCTGTTTTGGCTTCCTCTTGTGGCGACAAGAAGCAGGGCCAAGAATGGGCAACAGGCAGGTCCTGATAGAGCGCAGGTCCTGATAGAACACGGTGCCTGGTGGCAGGCGTATGGCGACGGCAGACTTCCCCTCCATTTGGACCTTGGATGCGGCAAAGGGCGCATGCTCTTGGAAATGGCCAAGCTGCACCCCCAGCGCAACTTCCTTGGTATGTCACGGTTCAGGGGTTGTTGTCCCCGCCGCGCCCCTTGCCTCCAACGCCCTTGGTGTCCTTGTCTTTTGGCCAGTGCCCGGCTTGGCAGCGTGGACGCTCTAGGCTTGACACCTGCGCAGGATGGCGCTCAGTTACACGTGCGCGCCTGACAGGCCTTCGCTCCTTGCACGTGCGCGCCTCACAGGCGTGGAAATCCGAGAGCCGCTCGTGGTGCGCGCCGATAGGTGGGTGCGTGAGGAGGGCCTGCGGAACCTGCACTACGTGTCTGGCAGCATCAATGTCTCAGTGGAGTCGCTTCTGGCTGCGTACCCGGGGTCCCTCGACTTGGTTTCGGTCTTGATGCCCGACCCGTGGTTCAAGACGCGGCACAAGAAACGGCGCCTCCTCCAGCCCCAGCTCGTCCTCCAGCTGGCTGCTTACATGAAGCCTGGCGCCCTTTTTTTTGTCATGTCAGACGTGCAAGAGGCGGCAGAGGACATGGTACGCGTTCTCGATGAGTCGAGCGCCTTTAGCTCGTGGGACGGAAGCTGGGTTGACAGCCCGCTCCCCGTTGCAACTGAGCGCGAGGCATCATGCATGTCGCGCGGTGAGCGCATCTATCGCGCCGTCTTCGAGCGCGTCTAACATGAGCCATGAGCAAACATGAGCCATGTTTTACATCGCCATTTTGTCTTCCCCTTCAAACGTGCACTCGTTCACTGAAGCAACATTTCGAAATGGCCAAGCGGGTGACCCAACCGACTCAGGGTCGCATTGAATGAGTGTCACCTCGTGCCCTTCCAGGGTGGCTCACGCCAGGCACCCAACCGACTCAGTGTCGCACTGAATGGGGGGGGGGGGGCCGGTCCGAAGAGGGATGCTTGTGCCGGCTCCGCCGCGTGGACACGCCACCGAGTGACTGGGAACAACCTCTGATGGGCTGGAAGAGAACAAGCGAACACGCAAACGAGGATTGAAAGAGAGCAACCTCGACTCCAGGAGAGAGCGTAACCTCGTTTCAATCTGCCCAGTTCACAAATGGACCCCCCCCAACCGCTCCCCACAAAATCTACACAAATCTACTCATCATCTCCGTCACCGCCGCCGCCGCCAGCAGCCGCGCTCTTCCTCTTGCAGCGGCCAGGGCGGCCAGGGCCGTAGGGCGAGGTGAGGGCGAACTCGATGTGCTTCTCCTGCTCCACACGCACCAGGAACGAGGGGATGTTGACCATCTGGCTCTTGACACTGCCCCCAATCACCCCATCCAGTCAGCCATCGCCAACGCCAGCACTCTCTCTCGGCTCTTCAGACAACCGAAGGCAGGCTTTGCAACAGCCATTTGGCGCAAAATAAAAGAGCCCGCTGTTTCATGCGTGCGCCTGCCCACGCGGAGCCAGCTGCCCACGCGGAGCGAGCGGTATCCCACCCCACCCCACCCGCTCCCATCCTCAGATTCCCACGCATAATTCTGCGCCTGGAGGTGGGCTTTTTCCCCCGCCTGTCAAGTCTCCTGAACAGCAGCACACGTGCCCACTGTCGCCGCAAGCATGCGCCGAGCCGCAGCAAGATGACACAAGGGAGAGAGGAGCGAGGGAATACAGAGGGAAGAAAACGAGCCGCTGGTGTGGTGCGCGTGTGAAAGGCGCGCTGAAGGTCAACTAAACGTACCGAACATGGCGCTGGCGGATGAGCACACGGGCGTGGTGGAGGGACTTGGCCAGGTTCTGCTTGAACACGAGGGTTTGCAGCCTTCGCGCCATGATGTCACTAACCTTGATGGCAAGCACATAATCCAACTCGCGCTTGTCCTCTTCAAGGAGCCCCAGGCGCACACAACGACGGAGGAGCGCATTACCCTCGAAGATGCGCTTAGGGCTCTTCTCGTCGAGCGTGAGCAGGGTACGGGCGTTGGCACGCATCTTGGCCAGGAGGAGGGCAACGCGCCACACCTCACGCTTGTTCTTAAGACCGAACTCGCCGACAATCTTCATCTCATTGTCAAGACGCTCCTTCTCGAACGGACGCCTAGGCGTCTTGGAGGTCTTGGAATCTGCTCACACGAGCGCCAGCGAGCAGCGAAAAAGCAAACAGGACAGACCGCGCGACGCGCACCACACGACAGACACAGCAGCGCCCGCAGCAGCCAGCCCGTCAGCGCCCGAAGGCTGGTCCCCCGCACCAACACCAACCCTGCTGGCGGTGAACATCTGCCGTCATCGCGGCTGTGCAAATGCACACGAGCCACATACAGCGCGCAGTGGAAGCAATTGCGCCGTCCTTTCGCAGGATACAGCAGCGGCAGCAGCATCTGGGACTGCCGGTTCAGTGGCGACTCACAGTTCGTGTACTTGCGGGGCATCCTTGCACCCGAGTCCGCCTGCTCCTACTCCTGGCGTCTACACTGAAGGGCACGAGCACTGCTGCTAAAAAAAAGTTATTAATCTTGGGCGAAGACCATCATCTATCTTTTCTTTTTTGACACGGGCCCTATCTGTGAACGTCACGTTACTGAGACAGTGAATTCATGGTCTCGTTCACCAACTCTCCTGGCACCTGGCTCGCCGGGCTCTTCGGGAGTGCCGATCGCGGTGACCCGGCACGATGGGCGGGCGGGATCGACCGCGGCGGCACGACGCGCTGCCGGCTTGGCAATTGCTCCACGCCCACAAACTGCGTCTTCAACCTGAGCGCCCGCGAGGAGATCCTGCGCTCGTCGTACTGCATGGAGGAGCGCATGGAGCGCCCGTATCTCGGTGCGTCGCCGCGGCAACGTCCCGCCCCGCCCGGCTTTCCTGCTGCGGCCCGCTGCCCAGCGACCCCTCGTCTCCCTCTCGTGCGCGATGGCGTGCCGTGTCCGCACCGCGCCTGCCTCCGCGGTGCGTGCGGGTGCGCCTTGACAATGCGAGGGCAGGGAAATACATTGACAACCATGCCAAGGGTGTGTACACGTGCGGGTGCTGCAATACCACGCTGTTCCACTCTAGCGATAAGTTCGACTCGCGGCGCGGCTATCTGTCCTTCTGGTCGCAGGCTGCTGTAGGCAACGTGGGGTACAAGCACCACGAGGGCTCGTGGTTCCAGCACCCTCTCGACACAGGCCTTCATTGCGAGCACTGCGGCGCCCACCTCGGTCTGCCGCCCGACCCGCTGCCTGCCATATCTTGCGTCGCGTGTCTTGGCGATTCTCGCGGCTTTCGTACCCTTAGATGAAGACGCCTGACGCTGACGGCGGGCTGCAGGAAACGTGCGCGAGGATGGCCCCGCCCACACCGGTCGCAGGTGTCCGCTCCCCTCTCTGTCCTGCCTTTCTGTGCGCCAGGGGCGTGCAGACTGGGAGTGCACGGTGCAGCTGACGAGCAAAGGTATTTTGGGTGGGGCCGGGCTGGTCTGACAGATACTACGTAAACTCCGTGTGCGTCCGCTTCTACTGCCAAGGAGGAGGAGGAGGAGAAGGACCCAGTCAAACGCTGCCCCAGTGTGGTGTGGATGTTGAGCAAGTGAAGCGCAACGAAAAGGTCTCTGCTTGTGTTGGGCTGCCTGACTGATACTGTGTGCTGCGAGCGGTCTGGTTCGTGAGACGTCTGGGCGACTCAAGGCGTCTTGAGTCATGATTCGCCTAGTCTTGAGTCTGCAATCGCCAGTCGCCCCATGCCTGCAGGCGAGAGACGAGAGCTCACTGCGGGGTGTTGCGTCTGGATGGAAGGCAGTTGAGCAAGACGTGGCGCGCCTTTGATGATGGAGAAGTCTTCGAGGTGCGCCTCCGCCGCGTCGTGGTCTGGTCTCGCCCGCTTCCTCCTTCGTGCGGGCACTCGGTGTCGGCACTCGGTGTCGGCATGTGCGGAGATGGGCGTGCCTGGGGGCTGGTGTGGAGGCTGGCTTGCTATTTGGGCATGCCGCGCTCGCCTTGCTCGCCTCGCGAGCTGCCTTGCTACCTCGCCAGGTGCCACCCAAGCACGGCCGTAGGTGCAGCAGCCCTGCGCAAGGGCGCTTGAGCCTCGCCGCACTCCTCTGCCTCCCGGCACTCGCGCTCCTGTGGCAAGCTAGCTGCGACTGACACTGGAGGCTGAGGAGACAGGAGCGCCAGCATCAGCGCCCTCGCTCTCATGTGGATAGGTGAGCTCCGAATCTTGTTGATTTGCAACAACTCTGATAAACAAAAGAATCCCTGTGCCGGGACGAATCTTGAGAAAGCCGCAACACCGCCGACCACCCCCGGTGTTCAGGGACCAGAAAAATCCTCAAACCTTTTTCCCCGCGGTTCCGTGACCGGAAAAATGTTGAGGTTTTTTTGTTTTCTCGGGTCCCTGAGGGTCCTGGGATGACTGTTTCGAAACAAAAATTTTGTTTCGAAACAAAAAACTCAAAAAAAAAATCAGTTTTCGGGTCCACACCGGGGCTGGCATTGTTGCGGCTTTCTCAAGATGCCTTGAGCTGCGCGCACTTGCGCCTCTTGTCCCGTTGATACCCCGTGCCGCATTCAGCAGTGCGCGCAATGGGCGCACTGCCCATGGCGCACTCGTCTCGCTCCTTGCTCCTTGTCCCATATAGCACCTTGCCTCATAGCAGCCCGCCGAAAAAGAAAGCATAGTTGGCATAGTTGGTCAACTGACTTGGAGGTGGTGTGTGTGTGGCAACACTGGTGTGTGCGTGTGGCAACACAGTGTGCGTGTGGTGGTGCAATAGGCGGAGGCGCGGCTCGAGGACGGGAGGGCACAGGCTGAGGCGCTACCGGCCCCTGCCCCAAGGTTTCGTCGCCCCCCCCTTCGTCACCCCCCCCCCCGCCTTAGCAACACAATAGCAATACGTTAGCAACACCACTACCGGCCCCTTGCGCAAGGTTTCGGGCCCCCCCCCCCCCCGCCTTCTGTGCCCAAGCGTGTAGCACTGAGCAGGTTGCGCAGCACGCCCGGGCGCTGACTGGCCACTGCACGCCATACAGGCCATGGTTGACAGGCCATGGTTCACCACTGAATCCCGTAAACCAGCAAGCATGCGCAATGCAAAGCCAGCTGTGAGCTGCTCCCTCGCAAGCAAGCAGTGAGCTGCTCCACTCTTGTGTGGGTGCAGCACTTGGGGAATGCTGGCAGAAGGCGCGCTTGCCAATAGTTGGTGAATAGTCTCCAACACTACCTTGCGGTCTATGCTAGCAGACAGCAAGAATCCCTCTTGCCGTCCGGGCGCGAACAGCCCTTATCCCCGCGGAGGCCCTCACCCCCCCGAAAGAGTCTACAAAACACATTTTACAGTCGGCGACAAAATGCGGCAAGACCGCATGTTGTGGTGGACAACAACAATGTTGTGGTGGATTATATTGTGGTGCACAATGGTGTGGTGCACACAGTCTCATCCTCCCTGCTTTCAAGCAATCACACAGTTTCATCCGATGGATTTCTTCCTGACAAGTTTAATAAACTTTAATTCACCTTCACGGGAGAAATTTCTATGGGTGGAGTAGCGTGAGTAGAGTAAGTAGTCTTACATCATAAGTAGCGTGAGTAGGCCAAGTAGCGTGAGTAGATAGAAAAGAAATTAAATTCTTTTTATAAAATACCCTTACAGAAACACGACCGTAATCATAAGAGATTTTTAACGATTTGAGACACTAATAAATTACGATGAGGTTCATAAGGGATTTTTTTCGTTTTAATTGAGATTTGGAAGGGAGGGGCGATTGCGCCAAATACCGCTTTTTCCATACACACCCTCCCTGCTTTTAAGCATCAGCCACCTCCGCAACTTGAGAAAGCCGCAACAAATCTGAACAAACACAAGAATCCCTCGTGCTGCCCGCTAATTTTTCAGACGAACGCGGCGGTGGCGCTGACGCCGCAGGGCCGCAGGCCGGCGACCCAAAATTCGGACGAATCTTGATAAAGCCGCAACAATGCCACCGACCACCCGGGGGCAAGGACCAGAGGGGGTAAAGACCAGAGGGGGTGGCGCTGATCCGATGCTTGGCAGTGCAGTCAGAAGAGCACATGGGTATCACGTGTGCTGCCCCAATGCCGGCACTACCGTCGCTGTCGCCGCACTAATGTAGTAGTTACATGGCCGCACGCTCCAGGTCGGTGTTACACTCGCCCCACCCTCGAGCATGCCGCCCATGTAAGTGCCACCAAGACTCCGCTCCACCCTCTTGTCTGCCCTCCTCTTTCTGCATGCCATTTGAGGTGGGGAAAACGCGAATCAAGGTGCCACGGTGCAAAGGGAACGCGAATCAAGGTGCATAGGGAGCTCCTTTGCACCTTGATTCGCGTTTTTTCAAGTAGCGGTGTATGGAATGCCGGAGACAGAGTGAAGGCTTTGTCTGATTCATGAACTTGAGAGGATGCAAGCCGCAGCTGCGCGGGGCATCGCGCCGCCGCTCCAACGCTTCCACCGAGGGCGTGGCCGGTCGACGACGCGGACGCGTGAAGAATAAATTCTGGCTCGGCTCGTGCGGCACCGCGGCCCGCCGACCCCGCGGCCGCGGCAAGGACCTCCCCGCAAGAGAATTTATTCTTCATTCTCTGATACATTTTTGACTTTTGACTTTCACTGTCAATTTTATTAACCACCCGTGCCCACGAGGGCGCCCACAAATGGGCCGTCACGAATGGTGGCCTGGCACAGACCACGCGCCCCGCAGTGGGGGCCAGCACCCTCATGCGGCTTCGCACTACTAAACAACACACTCTCTCTTCTCTCTCGGAGCTGCTTTTGTGCTCCTGGAAGCAGGGATGCTTGAGCCGGCTCCGCCGGCGTGGACACAGGCGTCCTACGTCTGACCATGCTTGTTGCTCTCAGGCGTCCTGCGTCTGACAATCCTTGTTGCTGACCCAGAGGACTTTGGCATACACATCGCGCGACCACGCGAAGTTGGTGAGCGGCAGCCCAAGTACCTTTTCTAACTGCTTCACACCATGCGCGCCTGACTGACAAAGGAGGGCCGTCATGCCGGCCTGCTGAGCTGAATCCACCACTTCTGCGCACGAGTCTAGGTAGATCATCTGCTCGGGCGCCACTCCTGCACGGAGAGCTAATAGCTTGAAAAGACGTGCGTCCAGAGGCGACAAGCCCTCAACCTTGCTTTCCACCAGCCCGTTCAAGTGCCTCTTCACCTCGCTGTCCACCCGCTTACGGACGGGCGATTGGCCGCCGTTTGGTAGCTGTCCCAGATGCCACTCGCGGCACATGACGCCCGTCTGAAAGCCATCGAACCGCAGACACTGCAACGCGTCCCGCACGTCGCCGCTGCTCACAGAAAAAGGATAAGCACCAGTCAGGGAGCACACGGGCGTGGGTGGCGTGAGAGCAGGCGTTGGGCAGAACTAGATCTTGGCATCAACTCCATCGCCATGCTGCGGGGTGGGGAGTGTGCATACTTGACACGGGCCGTCTGCAGCAACGTGCGCACTTGGAAGGTAAGGTCTTGCGGCGACAATAACCCCACGTCCAAACCTTCCTCTATGCTGAGCTCTCTGTGCAGTTTTTTGCCGCCTGTCACGGTGCAATACCCACGTGAGAACGCACCACAGGGCTCTTTAGCAAGCGCAGACAAGCTATAACCACACTGTCATACCCTCAGTCGTGCTGAGCAAGCCATCGAGCATGTGGCGGAGAGAGCCGTGCTGCTTGCAGGCCAGACGACGAAACGTGCCCGACGGGATCTTGTGCAGAGCCTCCCAACCCTCTTCATGCTGGGCCCATTGGGGCGTGGTCCTGCAAGAGCACGGGGATGCGCCGCCTCAGCTTTCAGATGCTGAGCACGGGGAGGCGCGCCTCAGCTTTCGGATGCTGAGCACGGGGAGGTGCGCCTCAGTTTTCAGATGCTGAGCACGGGGAAGCGCGCTTCAGCTTTCAGATGCAGAGCACAGGGAGGCGCGCCTCTGCTTTCAGATGTCGTTGAACATGCATACGTGAGAAGGGCAGGCCGCCTTACAGCATGTTCAGGCCAAAGGCGACACCCTTGAACTGGCTCGTTGCCGGCGAGTGATCGGCGCCAACGCTGCTTAAGGCACGCCGAGGCACCCGCTGTAGAGCCGTCCTGGCGCACGCACGCAACATGCGCTTAAATGAATTCGTTTTTGCAGGCCTTGCAGGTGGGTTCGTGGCATCTCGCGAAATTCTATAGGATAAAAGATCCCGCCCATACGATGCGGAATGACTCACCTCTCCACAAGTGCAAGGGCGTCGCCTACTGTTCCAAGGACTGCCAGGTGTGCGTAGCATCATACCCTGCTTGTGCACTGCAGGCCTCTTGCCCGAGAGACAGGCAAGCATGATCAGGCCACACGCACAACATGAGAGCATTCATGCACTGCACGCGCGCATGCTGATGCTCGCTCAAGGCTGCCCATCTTCTCGTTTGCTTCTCACGCACGTGTAGCATATGTGCGCTGCCTCTCTCACTCGCTCCCTCACACACACTGCTCCCTCACACCACGAATTAAATCATCAGAACGTCTGTCACCAGAAGCCTGAGACCCTGCACCCTAAGCACCAACCTCAGCATTGTATATCCGGAACCCGAAACCCTAAAGCCTAAAGACTACGCCCGTATGATAGAGGTATGATTGTGTGTTCTATATTGATGGTGATATGATTGTAGTCTCAATAAGGGCACACCAATACAAGTTGGCGCTGCGGAGATAAGTACTCCATATTCGGAAGGACCAAGAACCGGGAACAACAATACAAGTTTGCGCTGCGGCAAAGGGTGATTAAATTCAACACATGTTATAGCAATGTAAATGAAACATATCAAGACGCCTTAAGACATATTATATATATTTCTGGTGATGCGATGTATCTTATGTATGGATGTATATGTAATAATATATCTTTCATGAGGATGTGATGTCTTCCATGATGTGATGTATATGATGGTGATATGATTGTAGTCTCAAAAAGGCACAAGAATACACGTTCACGCTGCGGCAGCCGGCGATGTGGGTGATTTACCTGTATATATATATGTCGCTGTGTGTGTCGTGTGTCTGCGTGTGTTTGTGTGTGTGTATGTGTGTGTATGTGTATGTGTGTGTGTGTGGGAGAGAGAGACAATATATACTCAAGCCGATGGCTCTGCGGCGCAAGAATGCGTCTTTCTCCGCAAGCTCTGCAACAAAACAGGGTTTGACCAACATCGCCCGACCATCATCTACCAAGACTGCAAGGCCGCACAAAGGGCCTCTTTAGCAGCAGGAATCCCATAAGGAGGCGGAGGTGTTGGTGGCGGTGGCGGGATGGTTGGGATAGGGGTTGGTGGGGGATCTAGGAGGAGCGGTGAGGAGGAGGCTGGAAGGCTTAGGTGGCTTGGCAGGAGGCAGAACCACGCTCTGGTTGCCGCGCGTCTCGTGACTTGAGGTGTGTGTGTGTGTGTGTGTGTGGTGTTTATTGGAGCTGATGGCTAAAGCCATGACGCCTCATCCCTCAGGTAGTGGTCGCTGCATTGGGTATGAATGGGCACGGCATTGAGTACCACTGGCAATAAACACCACACACTCTCTGTCTCATTGGAGTAGCCATTTCGCCTCTCAACCTTAACGCCCCGCATCTCGTCATGGGATCGTCAGCCTCCTGCTTCGCTTCGCTGTCGGTCTTTGCCTCATTCATCATGATTGGACCAGACGCTTCAGGGTTTCCATCTCTCGTTTCCCCAAGCAAACCGCGGCGCTAGGGGAGCTGCTGGTGTCACTCCCCGACTCAGGCTGTGATTTTCTTTCTGTGGCTGTGCTGAAAGGGTTTGCAGCGATTGTGACAGCGCTACTGGAGGCGGCACGCGGCGCACGGGTGCTCGAAGAGCTGTGGACGAGGAGAGGGGCCTCCAGAAGCAGACTTCTCTTCTACGCTATTGAGCTATTTCGGATTGGGGGCTGGCAGTTTTCGAGGCGCTGCTGCAGCCGAGGACAGGCAGATCGCTTGAATTGCATCGACAAGCTCTTGCTGCTTACCGACGCCGACCTCCCACACATTGATAATCTATTGATTGCAATCCTGGCCAGTACGCAG
>Ga0315905_10003584_pt1 | contig 15992 bp, 10 predicted proteins | sample LakEriMetagenome_5_FD_203522 | JGI IMG/M metagenome (GOLD analysis project Ga0315905, IMG submission 203522) | Freshwater fungal communities from buoy surface, Lake Erie, Ohio, United States - Buoy 4 MA121 | ecosystem: Environmental > Aquatic > Freshwater > Lake | place: USA: Lake Erie, Ohio... | reverse complement strand
TGATGACTCTGGTAGGGGAGGGGAAGCTGGAGGGACATCGGCATCCTCTTTCATTCCAACCCCGCGCCTCACCCCTGTGGCGGCCTGGGCCACTCACTCCCCCCCCCCTCCCGCCCTGGGTGCTCCTGCTGCAGGTACGTGTTTGAGCCCAATGCAGCAAAGAAGGAGGAGGTCCTGGCAGCCGTGCGCGAGATGCGGGGCAGGTGAGGTGGGGGCCGATCCCCCGCAGGGGCGCCCCCGCCCCTGCCGCCTGCTCACCCCGCCCGGGCCGCCGGCACACCTGTCAAGCGGCGGCAGCTGGACAGCTGGGCGGCTGCCGAGCAGGCAGGGCCGGCAGGCAGCTGGGCGCTGCTGCAGCAGCAGCTGCAGCGAGGGCAGGCAGGCGTTGGGTGACTGAATGTTCAGGCTGTCACGGTTGGGGTGTTTTTTTGCTGAGCGTGGTGCGCACTGGTCTTGCTACTTCCCTCTTCCTGGCCTCTGGGCGGGCATGTAAAGCTGACATGGACGCTTTGCTGAGCATGCAACAAGCGACACTGCTATTTACAAGGGAACCGCATGGCTACACATGGCCTGAACAACACGGCCAGCACAGGTCCTGAACACATCGATTTCACTGTGGGAAAGCTTGACTGATGCGTGTCAGCACTCCACTCTCCACTTCAAATCGATGTTCAGCTCCCTGCCCCAGTGTGCATGCATCAGCTCTGCCACACTGGCTGCCAGCGCCGCCGACCTGCCGTCATCATGGCCAAACTGCGACCGCGCCGGGCTGACCAAGACATGCACAATGCTGGGACTGGCACACAGCACGGACAGCTGCTCGGCCGTGCACCCGACGCCAAGCTCGACATGCGACAGGCAGCTCCAAGACGCCAGGTGCTGGTAGAAGGGCGTGGGCAGCTGCGGCAGCTTCCGGTTACCCGCCACTGTCGGGCTCCAGGTGAGGTGGAACACCTGCACGCGGCTGGCCTGCATGCGCATGGCTGCGGCAAACTGCACACACGCGCCCAGCTGCACACTATCGTTGTGTGCACCCAGGCACAAGTGCAGCTGGGTCAGCTGCCTGCAGAAAGAGGCGCAGGCCAGCATGCTTGCCTCGCTCAAGTACACGCTTGCGGCAAACGACCGCAGGGCTGGCAGCGCCGCCAGCGCCTGGCACTCGCGCGCGCCCAGGCTCCAGCACCTGAAGCTCATCAAGCTGAAAGTGTGGAGCTGAGGCAGCCCCGCCAGCTTGCTGATCACAGCCGTGGGGCTTGAGTGGAAGCTGCCTAAGCAAACACTCTGCAGCGCAGGGGCGCAGCCAGCCAGGCTGCCCCCTTCTCCGACCCAGTCATCCAGCTGGCGGGCGCCCGGGAAGTCGAGTCTGGTCAGCGCAGGCAGGCGTGCTGCGTGGTCTGTCACGTTGGCTGTGACGCAGCCGGTGCATGTCAGTGACACCAGGGCCGGGCAGGCACCGGCCAGCAGCGCCAGGCCCCCCTCCGCCACGCCATCCACTTTCAGGGACTGCAGGCTGGGCAGCTCTGGCAGGCCGCAGCTGCCGGCCACGCGGATGGGCGCAGCCAGGGCTGTCAGCTGCGTGAGCGGCGCCAGCAGGCTGCGCAGCTCGTGCGCAGAGGGCTGGGGGCCGTCAGACCAAGTCAGCTCACGCAGCGCTGTGAGCCGCAGGCCAGCTGGCACTGGCATGGCGTTGCCCCCGGCAAACGTCAGGGTGAGCGCTGTGAGCTGGGTGAGGGGCGCCAGCACGCCGTCCAGCGGGCTGACCAGGCCACCAAAGCTGACGGCCAGCACCAGGCGCTGCAGCCCTGCAACGCAGCAGCAGTGCCCGGGGGCCCGGGGATGACGGCTGTACAAACACCCAGGATCGCTGTTTGAAAGCGTCCCGCCGACAGCAGGGCGGAGCTGAGCATGCAGCAGCCAGAGCACGGGCACGCCGTCGCCACCAGCTGCTGTGCAGCGCACCCGTCAACGAGCTCAGGGGAGCCAGCGCCCGGGCGTCAGTGTGTTGGTCGAAGAAACCGCTGACGCTGAGTTCCTCCAGGCGCGTACCCAGGTCCGCAATGACGCGGCAGGCAGCAAGCGGCCGCCAGACCGAGTACCCACGCACTTTCAGGCGCTGCAACGCTGGCAGCCCACGCAGAAGCAGCGAAAGGGGCGCAGCCACCGTTTCGCTGTGACCTTCCAAGCTGGCCTGCACAACCAGACAGCGGTAGCTGTCATCTATTCGAGTCGTGGGTGCACACATGCAGGCCACCACATGTCACCACCAAGGCACAGAGAGATCAACCAGCCATGTCATGCTGCAGTGCCTGCTGGCCCACGCACCTCCGCCACCTCCGGCCAGTCCAGGCGCATCAGCTCATCCAGGGACTGCATGTGGGCTGACGCGTTGGAAGAGTTGTCGCACTTCACGTGCAGGGCCTGGGTGTGCAGGCGCACGCCTGCATCCCCGGCACAGTCATGTGAGACCAGGCACTGCACCAACGACGAATCGCACAGCATGCAAATTGCGCGCGGCGCCAACTCACGCTCGGGCAAGCGTTGCAGGCGTGTCGGGTACCCATGCTCTTCATACATGAGCAGGTTGAGCTCGCTTGGCAGCAGCAGGCGCTGCAGTGCGCGGACGTGCTGTTCCGAGGCACCGTCGCCCGGGCTTTGGTCGCCCCACCAGCGCTACCGCCAGCGAGTGCCTGCTGCGGGTGCTCAGGCATGCGATGATCTGTTCCACGACCTCGACCGGCAGTTGGAGCAGGGGCAGCGACATGGTGAAGGCTGGGGAGCGCGACGGGCAGCGTGTGCCAGCGAACGATGCAGCAGCGCGGTTGCAAGGGTCGTCAAAGATTGGTGCCGCCCGGTAAGGCGCGATCAGGGGCGACGCCAGCTGCCCGCGAGGGGAAATGTTTTGGCAGCTGCAACAGCACGCGAGCCCGCCTTTCGCACACGCGCGCAAGCGCGTCGCACAAGCGCACACGCATCATTACAGGGCCGTGCAAGCAGGTACATCCAGAGTGCTGCCTGTGGGCCAGGGGGCCTGCGCTTCAGTGGCGCCACCAACTTGTGCCCCAACTGGGTCCTCGATGCAGCCACCGCACATGCAGCAAAGCCCTGCCACTCGCGATGCTGGCAATCAAGGTCCCTTCAGCGGCGCTCGAGTATGATTTCGAGCTCCCTGGCTGCTCCCTGAGGGGCCCGCATCAAGTGTGCTGCGCACACTGCCAGGTGGTCAATGCCGTCAAAGAGGGGCCCAGTCCACACTTCAACACGCGTGAGCGTGGGGCTGGTGCACAGCGCAGACAGGTGCTGGGTCTTCCAGTCTGCGCGGATGCTCACATGCGACAGGCAGCTCCAACCCGCCAGGTGCTCGAAAAACGCGGTGGGCAGCTCAGGCCATGCCACCCCTGAGCTGGTGCTGTGCCAACACAACGAGAACTCCTGCACGCGGCTGGGCCGCATGGCTGCTGCAAACTCCGCACAGCGGCGCACTTGCGGGGCCGACCGGGTCAGGTGCAGGGTCAGCTTCGTCAGCTGTGTACAAAAGGACACGCAGGCAGGCAAGGCCCTCCTGTCCCCCAGCTGCAAGGCAGTGCCGAAAGACCGCAGGGAGGGCAGCGCCGCCAGCGCCTGCCACTTGCGCGTGCCCATGGCCACAGCAGGCTGGCTCGTTGCAGGCATGAAATACAACTCAGACAGGCCCCTGAGGTTGACAACCGCGACCAGCGGGTCCCATGTGCCCTGGCTGCTGCACACGTAAAAGCTCTGCAGCGCAGGGGCACAGCCAGCCAGGCTGAACGCTGCGGCCCTGGAGCACCCAGACACGTCCAGGTCCCCCCAAAACTTGAGGCTGATCAGCGCAGGCAGGCGTGCTGCAGCGTCCGCGGCATTGACGGTGACGCAGTCGTAGCTGAGCAGAGAAACCAGGGCCGGGCAGGCGGCAGCCAGCAGCGCCAGGCCGCCGGCTTCAAGTGTATCAACGCTCAGGGACTGCAGGCTGGGCAGGTCAGGCACGCGGCAGCTGCCACCTACGACCACCCTCATGTTCAGCTCTGTCAGGTGTGCGAGGGGTGCCAGCACGCTCAGCGCAACCTCCTGCTGGGCGGGTGGGGCCAGGCCCCTCAGTGACAGCTGGCGCAGGGCGGTGAGCTGCGCCAGGCTGGCGGGGAGCGGCAGCGGCTCGGGCGGCGCCAGGCTCCGCTCAAACATGAGCATGAGGCGGGTGAGGCGGGTGAGGGGCGCCAGCAGGGCGTCCAGGGGCTCCTGCAACCCCTGGTCCATCATCAGGTCCAGGTCCTCCAGCCCTGCAGCAGGAGGAGGAGGCGCGCGAAGCGTTCCGAAACAAGGTGGCCAGGCTGGGGCCAGGGCCAGGTGGAAAAGGGTCGTGAACCCGGCGCTTGTGCACACGCGCATGCGCAGCGCAGGTGCCCAGAGGCTGCAGCAGCGCCAATCTCTCAGGGCAGCTGGCAGGCGCGGCAGGCAGGCGACACCAGGCGCATGAGGTGCCCAGAAGCTGCTGCGGCGTGGTCGTCACCGCACGGGGCACGATCGGCGGGCAGAGAGAGGCGGACGCCGATGCCAGCGGCATGCGCAGCTAGCTGGCTTACCCGTCAGTGACGACAGGGGTGCCAACGCCGTGCTGACGTCATAGTCGTCCACGGCGAGCAAGCCGAAGATGTGGACTGCCTTCAGGCGGGTGCCCAGGCTGCCAAGGATGCTGCACGCATCGCCCAGCCCCTGCCCGCCCCCGCTCCCCAGCACGTTCAGGCGCTGCAACGCTGGCAACCCGAGCAGCACCAGTGACAAGGGCACGACCGTGGCCTCGTTGCTGATGGGAATTGTGACCTGCACAGCAGTGTCCGCCGGAGGAGCCGGTGAGGGTGGCAGCAGGCGGGGGTGCGCTCTGCTGGCCCGCGCCAGTGACCATGGCATGCAGCAGGCAGCGAGCGCTCTGCTGGCCCGCGCACCTCCACCACCTCCGGCCAGGGCACACTCATCATCCTGCCCAGCCGCTCCATCATCCAGACCGCGTCCTCCCTGGGCTCCATGTCCTCGTCAGCGTCGTCCTCGTCGCCAGGAAACAGGCGGCAGTACATCTGCAGGTGTTTGGCGTGCAGGCGCACTCCTGCAGGCCCGGCACAGTGGTTTCTGCTGTGGCACCAGGCACATGTTGTGACTGCATCTCTGTTGGCAACACGCAGGGGGCAAGCTCAACGGCGCCTGCTTTGTGAGTGGACTGGTGCATGCATGCCATCGTGGTGGCCATGTGGCCGGCGAATGCAGATTCCGCATGGGCGAGATTGCGCACAGCGGCGCCAACTCACTCTCGGGCAGTTCGCCGGGGCTCAATTCGACATCGTCCATGTCTACAAGGAGCTTGGCTGGCAGCAGCAGGCGCTGCAGCGCGCGGACGTGCTGTTCCGAGGCACCGTCGCCCGGGCGTGGTCGCCCCACCAGCGCTGCCGCCAGCGAGTGCCTGCTGCGGGTGCTCAGGCATGCGATGATCTGTTCCGCGACCTCGACCGGCAACTGGAGCAGGGGAAACGACATGGTGAAGGCTGGCCGGGGGAGCGCGACGGGCAGCGTGTGCCAGCGCACGGTGCAGCAGCGTAGTTAAGATAGTCGTCAAAGATTGGTGCCACCCGTGAAGGCGCGATCAGGGGCGACGCCAGCTGCCCAGGGGGGAGATTCTCAGCTGCCCGGCCGCCCATCTTCTCGTGGGCAGCGGCGGCGCACCAGCAACACGCAAGCCCAACAGGGTGGCGACCGTTGCGCTTATCATCATTACAGGGCAGTAGAGCTATGCGCAGGCTACAGCTCTGCGCTACAAGCGGGCGTCTGGCGAGAAATGGGGTGGCCCTGCCAGCCCCGCACACCCTCGGTGCTCAAGCCTTGAGCCCAGCATTGGCCGGTCAGGGCACGGCACACACAGAGCACACCAGGCAGCTCATGCCAGCAAAGGGGCTGTGGAGCGTAGCCTCATCAACACCACTGGATGTCGAGCTCCTGGCATGCATCAGCTGTGATCGCTGATTACGCACCTCCCGGCCAGAAAACGGCAGCGTGACATGCGTGACCGTGGTGCTGGCACACGGCCCTGCCAGCTGCCCGGGCGGCGTGCACCGACAGATAAGACACACAACTGACAGGCGCGGCCAAGACGCCAGGAGCTCCCAAACTCGTGTGGGCAGCTCAGGTGCCGCAGCCCCTGAGAGTTTGACGCATGTGCAGGGCAGCGGTGGCATGCACAGGCAAAATGTACACTGCGGTGGGTCAGCAAGCTGGTGCATGCGCCTCCATGCAGATTGCAGCCGGTGAAAGCAACCGCAAGCCGGCACAAACCAAGCAGACACAATGCCAGCCCAGGTGCTGGGCAGCTCGGTGTGCGAGCCCCAGGGGTAGCGAGGGCGGCAGGTACGATTACAAGGCGCCACGACGACATGGCATTCAACCTAAAGCCTGCACAAACCAAGCACGCCAGTGCCGAACCAGGTGCTACCTTCACAGCCGCCCCTCAATGCTGATCTCGAGCTCCTTTACCCGGTGGGCACGCATCAGCTGCTGCGCACGGGCGACAAGCCGCGCCGCCTTGTGACGACCCAGGCCATCAGGTGCTGGAAGCTCAACTTTCGTGACTGTGGGGCTGGCACACAGCACGGACAGCTGCTCGGCTGTGCACACAAAGCCGAAGCACGCATGTGACAGGCACGGCCAGGAGGCCAGGTTCTGCCAAAAGGGTTCCAACCGTTCATCAGGGCCTGCCCCCCCAGCCTCATCCAGGTCCCAGGTCAGATCAAACGCCTGCACGCGGCTGCAACGCATGGCTGTTGCCAGATACAGACAGCAGCGCACTTGAGAATACAGCGCACGCAGGCGCAGGCGCAGCCGCGTCAGCCGTGCACAGACTGACACAAATGCGGCCCTGGCTGCCGGCCCCTCCCCCAGGTGAATGCTGCTGCCAACAAAAGACCGCAGGGCTGGCAGCGCCGCCAGCGCCTGCCACTGGCGCGCGCCCATCACCCAAGGTCCCAAGCCACTCTCAGTGCAGAGCTCCAGCTCACGCAGGCCCATCAGCTTGTCGACCAAGACAACAGGATCCAGTGCAAGCTTGCTGGTGGTGACACTGAGGCTCTTCAGGGCAGGTGCGCAGGCAGCCAGGCTGAAACCCGCCGCAGAGCCATGGGAAAGCCCCAGGTCGCTCCGCAAAGTGAGGGTGGTGAGCGCGGGCAGGCACGCTGCAACATCCCTGGCGTTGGCAGCCACTGTGCAGTGGCTAGTGGTCAGGGACAGCAGGGCAGGGCAGGAGGCAGCCAGCAGTGCCAGGCCGCCATCTGCCACCTCGAGGACGTCAATTGACTGCAGGCTGGGCAGCTCTGGCAGGCCGCAGCTGCCATCCACAGCAATCTTCAGGCTCAGTGCTGTCAGCTGCGTGAGCAGTGCCAACACGCTGTGCAGCTCGCGCTGGGGGGGCGGAATGTACCCCGGCCACTTCAGCTCGCGCAGGGCGGTCAGCTGCGCCAGGCTGGCTGGCAGCGGCACTGACAGGCACCCATGTAATTGCAGCTGAAGCGCTGTGAGCCGGGTGAGGGGCGCCAGCAAGTCGTCCAGTGGGCTCGCCAGGCGCTGGCCATGACCCTCCACCACCAACCGCTGCAGCCCTGCAGCAGCAACACTGGAGACTGGCTTGAACGATGTGCACAAACGCCAACCCCATGTGCACAGACACAGAAGCCACTGGGGCCCCATTGAACGAAGGGCAGGGAGCAGGACAGCCGAGCACGCACGCACGCATGGAGGATGCCTGCGCCCCAGTTGCTGCCCCGCTCACCCGTCAGTGCGGTCAGGGGAGCCAGTGCCCTGCTGACGCCAGCCGCAAACACGCTGTGCAAATCGTAGATCTCAAGGCTCTCCAGGCGTGTGCCTAGGTCGCCAATGATGCGGCAGGCACCAGCCAGCCCTGGTCCGCTGCCCCTGCTCACCACCGTCAGGCGCTGCAGAGCTGGCAGCCTGAACATAACCAGCGACAGAGGCGCGGCCAGGGCCGCTGCGCTGACGTCGACGGTGACCTGCACAGCCGGGCAGGCCTGGCTGTCAGTCAGGAAAACAGCGAGGGCACAGGCACGCATGGCGGCGGCTGCATCAGCACTGCATCGCTGCCTGCGGCATGCACTGCAGTGAAGCAGCGTGCCCTGCTGGTCCCCGCGCACCTCCACCACCTCCGGCCAGCTCAGCCACATCACCCCGGCCAGCCGCTCCATCATGAGCGCCGCGTCCTCCTTCGCATGAGGCCCATCCAGGGGGAAGAGCTGGCAGTCGATGTGCAGGTGCCTGGTGTGCAGGCGCACGCCTGCAGGCCCAGCGGAGCGATGGTGCAGGTGTGCGCAGCAGGCGACAGCAGGGGAGGGAGGGAGGGAGCGGAGGTGCGTGCAGATTCCGCATGGGCGAGATCGCACGTGTGCACAGCAGCCCCATCTCACTCTCGGGCAGTTCGCCGGGGCTCAACCCCTCATCATCCATGTCTAGAAGGAGCTTGGCTGGCAGTAGCAGGCGCTGCAGTGCGCGGACGTGCTGTTCCGAGACACCGTCGCCCGGGCGTGGGCGCCCGACCAGCGCCAGCGCCAGAGAGTGCTTGCTGGCATCGCTCAGGCATTTGACGACGTGTTCCACGACTTCGACCGGCAACTGGAGCAGGGACAACGACATGGTGAAGGCTGGGGAGCGCGACGGGCAGCGTGCGCCAGCGCACGATGGAGCAGCGTGGTTGCAAGGGTCGGCAAAGATTGGTGCCGCCCGGTAAGGCGCGATCAGGGGCGACGCCAGCTGCCCAGGGGGTAGTTCGACTGCTGCCCGCCTTCTCTGCAGCGCAGCAGCGCACACGAGCCCAACGGCAGGGAGGCTCACCAGCAACAATGGTGATCATGGCGGAGTTACAAGGTGCATTGCTTGTGCAGTGAAGCGCTGCAGGTGCCAGGTACAACGAAACAAGAGGGTGCCTGGTTGGCCCGTGGGTGGCGCTGCGCGCCTGCTGCCCCCAGCAACACGCTGCCAGCCGGTGCGCAGCGGGCACACAGCATGCGCGTGGTCAAGGCAGGCAAAGCCCACAGCGCCTGGCTGCGTGGGCTGCTCAGTGCGCGACACCGTGTCGTGTGACACGCGTGCCCCGGTGGGCTGAGATGCAGCAATGATTTCAGTACAAGAAGAAGCCAGGTATATGCAAAACGCCCCCCCGAATCCTTGGGCCCGCCCCCCAGCACTCGACTTCCAGTTCCTTGCCCCTGTGCGTCTCCATCAGCTCTTGTGCAAGGGCACCGGCCGTCTCGCGCGGGGTCGGTTCTGCAACGACGTGCACCAGGGTGGGGCTGGCACACAGGATGCCCAGCTGCTCGGCAGTGCACGCATGCCCACCCGGCCCAAGCTGGAGGCGCGCCAGGCAGCGCCAAGACGCCAGGTGCTGGTAAAAGGGGGTGGGCAGCTCGCAGCTTGCGTCCCCGGCAACCTGCCAGCTCAGGCAGCACAGCTGCACGCGGCTGGCCTGCATGGCTGCTGCAAAGTCCACACAGCCGCGCAACTGAGGGGCCGAGCCGCCCAGGGTCAGGCGAAGGTCCGTCAGCTGCGCACAGAAGGACACGCAGGCGGCCAGGCCCGCACCCTCCTCCGCCAGCTCTACGCAGCAGCTAAAGCACCGCAGCGCTGGCAGCGCCGCCAGCGCCTGCCACTCGCGTGTGCCCATGACCAGCGGCGGCAGACCTTCTGCATGCCGCAGGTGCAGCTGAGACAGGCCCGTGAGCCTGTCGGTCAGGGCTGTGGGGTCCAGCGCAGACCTGCTGTACACATCCAGGCTTGCCAGTGCAGGGGCACAGCCAGCCAGGCTGAGCTGCGCCCCAGGGCCCCAGGAAAGGTCACACTTATCCAGGACCATGAGACTGGTCAGCGCAGGCAGGCGGGCTGCAGCGTCCCCCGCGTCGGGCGTGAGCCATGAGGTGACCAGGGACACCAGGGCTGGGCAGGAGGCTGCTAGCAGCACCAGGCCCCCCTGTGCCACCTCGCAGACATTCAAACACTGCAGGCTGGGCAGCTCTGGCAGGCTGCAGCTGGCGTCCAGGACGATCGACGCATTCTGCACATTCAGTGCTGTCAGCTGCGTGAGCGGCGCCAGCAGGCTGGCCAGCTCATGTGGGGAGGCCCCCTCCGAGCGGAAGCGCTGGAGGCCCTCCCATTCCAGCTCCCGCAGGGCGGTCAGCTGCGCCAGGCTGGCTGGCGGCGGCACTGGTGCATCACGGGTTGGATCAAATAGAAGATGCAGCGCAGTCAGCCGGGTGAGGGGCGCCAGCACGTCGTCCAGGGGGGAGGCCAGGCCGCACATGTGAAATCTCAGCGCCAGGCGCTGCAGCCCTGCAGCAGCAGCGCACAGCAGCCAGAGCCAGGCGATGACTCTGACTCACGCCTGATAGGGTTGATGCAACGCGCTCAGCCAGAAGCTGCCTGTGCACGGGGCAGACGGCAGGAGCGGGCGGCAGTGGGCGCCGTCGCCCCCAGCTGCTGCACAGCGCACCCGTCAGCTGCGCCAGCGGGGCCAGCTCCGCGGGGTTGATCTGACAATCAGACCAGCCCATAAGACCAGCGTCGTACATGCTGTAGATGGTGAGGGCATCCAGGCGGGTGCCCAGGCTGGCAATGGTGCTGCAGGCATCCGCCAGCCCGCTCCCGCCGCACACTGTCAGGCGCTGCAGCGCTGGCAGCCTGAGCAGCACCAGCTCCAAGGGCGCAGCCGGAGCAGCGCCGTTAAACTCCACGGTGGCCTGCACGGCCAGGCATGGGTGTCAGTCAGCTGCAGCACCAGCTGCCTGCGTTGGTTTGACCAAACCGTCGCCTTGCTGGTGCTGGCCCACGCACCTCCGCCACCGCCGGCCAGCTCAGGGCCATCATCTGGTGCAGGCGCTCCACCATGGCTGCCACGTCCTCCCTGGCCCCCGTGTCCTGGGGCTGCCAGTCCTCGGGCTCCGTGTCCTCGTAGTCATCATCGTAGTCGTGATCGTGAAGAAATTCAGTGAATGTGGGTTCAACGTCGTAGTCGTCGCTGTCCAGTTGGCTCAGCCGGCAGTTGATGCGCAGGTGCTGGGTGTGCAGGCGCACGCCTGCAGGCCCAGCGGCAGCACTGGCTGTTGTGGCAGCAGACAACATCAGGGCAGCAGGCACATCAGGGCAGCAGCAGCGGCATGGCCAGGCACCGGTGGGGAGCAGCGGCGGTGCAGATGTCAGCATGGGCGCGATCGCGCTCGCAGCGCCCAACTCACTCTCAGGCACGGTTTCAGGACCCATGTCCTCATCCTCCATGTCCAGGGTGGTCTCGGTTGGCAGCCGCAGGCGCTGCAGCAGCGTCTGCAGGGCACGGACGTGCTGTTCCGAGGCACCGTCGCCCGGGCGTGGCCGCCCCACCATCGCTATCGCCAGGGAGTGCTTGCTGCGGGTGCTCAGGCAAGTGAAGATGTGTTGCACGGCATCCACCGGCAACTGGAGCAGGGGCAACGACATGGTGAACGCTGGGGAGCGCGACGGGCAGCGTGTGCCAGCGCGCGATGCAGCAGCGTGGTTGCAAGGGTCGGCAAAGATTGGTGCCGCCCGGTAAGGCGCGATCAGGGGCCACGCCAGCTGCCCGCGGGGGGAAATGCTTTGGCAGCTGCAACATTGCGGCACAGCAACGCAAGCCCGCGAGCACGCGAGCCAGCAGCGCAGCACACGCATCATTACAGGGGCGTGCAAGCAGGTACATTCAGAGTGCTGCCTGTGGGCCAGGGGGTGTGCGCTTCAGTGGCGCCACCAGCTTGTGCCCCAACTGGGTCCTCGATGCAGCCACCGCACATGCAGCAAAGCCCTGCCACGCGCGATGCTGGCAATCAAGGTCCCTTCAGCGCTCGAGTATGATTTCGAGCTCCCTGGCTGCTCCCTGAGGGGCCTGCATCAAGTGTGCTGCGCACACTGCCAGGTGGTCAATGCCATCAGAGAAAACGGCATTCAAGACGGGGGGGGCCCCAGTCCACACTTCAACACGCGTGAGCGTGGGGCTGGTGCACAGCGCAGACAGGTGCTGGGTCTTCCAGTCTGCGCGGATGCTCACACGCGACAGGCAGCTCCAACCCGCCAGGTGCTCAAAAAACGCGGTGGGCAGCTCAGGCCATGCCTGCCGCGGACTGCCCCAAAGCACGGTGAACTCCTGCACGCGGCTGGCCCGCATGGCTGCTGCAAACTCGACACAGCGGCGCACTTGCGGGGCCGACGGGGTCAGGCGCAGGATCAGCCTCGTCAGCTGTGCACAAAAGGACACGCAGGCAGGCAAGGCCCTCCCGTCCCCCAGCTGCAAGGCAGTGCTGAAAGACCGCAGGGCGGGCAGCGCCGCCAGCGCCTGCCACTTGCACGCGCCCATGGCCACAGCAGGCTGGCCCGTTGCAGGCAAGAAATACAACTCAGACAGGCCCCTGAGGTTGCCAACCGCGGCCAGCGGGTCCCATGTGCCCTGGCTGCTGCACACGCGAATGCTCTGCAGCGCAGGGGCACAGCCAGCCAGGCTGAACGCTGCGGCCCTGGGGCACCCAGACACGTCCAGGTCCCCCCAAAACTTGAGGCTGATCAGCGCAGGCAGGCGTGCTGCAGCATCCGCGGCATTGACGGTGATGCAGTCGTGGCTGATCAGAGAAACCAGGGCCGGGCAGGCGGCAGCCAGCAGCGCCAGGCCGCCGGCTTCAAGCGTCTCAACGCTCAGGGACTGCAGGCTGGGCAGGTCAGGCACACGGCAGCTGCCACCTACGACCACCCTCATGCTCAGCTCTGTCAGGTGTGCGAGGGGTGCCAGCACGCTCAGCGCAACCTCCTGCTGGGCGGGTGGGGCCAGGCCCGTCAGTGACAGCTGGCGCAGGGCGGTGAGCTGCGCCAGGCTGGCGGGGAGCGGCAGCGGCTCGGGCGGCGCCAGGCTCCGCTCAAACATTAGCTTGAGGCGGGTGAGGCGGCTGAGGGGCGCCAGCAGGGCGTCCAGGGGTTCCTGCAACCCCTGGTCCATCATCAGGTCCAGGGCCTCCAGCCCTGCAGCAGGAGGAGGAGGAGGCACGTGAAGCGGTCCAAAACAAGGTGGCCAGGCTGGGGCCAGGGCCAGGTGGAAAGGGTGGTGAACCCGGAGCTTGTGCACACGCACATGCGCAGCGCAGGTGCCCAGAGGCTGCAGCAGCGCCAATCTCAGGGCAGCTGGCAGGCGCGGCAGGCAGGCGACACCAGGCGCATGCAGGTGCCCAGAAGCTGCTGCGGCGTGGCCGACACCGCGGGGGGCACGATCGGCGGGCAGCGGCAGGCGGACGCCGATGCCAGCGGCAAGGCATGCGCAGCTAGCTGGCTTACCCGTCAGTGACGACAGGGGTGCCACCGCCGTGCTGACGTCATAGTCGTCCACGGCGAGCAAGCCGAAGATGTCGACTGCCTTCAGGCGGGTGCCCAGGCTGGCAATGGTGATGCAGGCATCGCCCAGCCCCTGCCCGGCCCCGCTCCCCAGCACTTTCAGGCGCTGCAACGCTGGCAGCCCGCGCAGCACCAGCGACAAGGGCACGACCGTGGCCTCGTTGCTGATGCAAATTGTGACCTGCACAGCAGTGTCCGCCGGAGGAGCCGGTGAGGGTGCGAGAGCACGCCCAGCACTCGCAACTGTCGGGTAGCAGGGTGCTCGCCAGTGACCATGGCATGCAGCAGGCAGCGAGCGCTCTGCTGGCACGCGCACCTCCACCACCTCCGGCCAGGGCACATTCATCATCCTGCCCAGCCGCTCCATCGTCCAGACCGCGTCCTCCCTGGGCATGAGGTCATCCTCATCGCCGTCACCCTCCCAGCAGGGAAACAGGCGGCAGTAGATGTGCAGGTGTTTGGCGTGCAGGCGCACTCCTGCAGGCCCGGCACAGTGGTTTCTGCTGTGGCACCAGGCACATGTTGAGACTGCACCTCTGTTGGCAGCACGCAGGGGGCAAACTCAGCGGCGCCTCACTTCACAAGCAACTTGTGAGTGGGCTGGTGCATGCATGCCATCGTGGTTGGCCATGTGGCCGGCGAATGCAGATTCCGCATGGGCGAGATTGCGCACAGCGGCGCCAACTCACTCTCGGGCAATTCGCGAGGACTCATGTCCTCGTCCTCCATGATCAGCTTGAGCTGGGCCGGCAGCAGCAGGCGCTGCAGTGCGCGTACGTGCTGTTCCGAGGCACCGTCGCCCGGGCGTGGCCGCCCGACCAGCGCCAGCGCCAGGGAGTGCTTGCTGGCATTGCTCAGGCATGCTACGACCTGTTCCGCGACCTCGACTGGCAACTGGAGCAGGGGAAACGACATGGTGAAGGCTGGGGAGCGCGACGGGCAGCGTGTGCCAGCGCACGATGCAGCAGCGTGGTTGTGATGGTCGTCAGAGCTTGCTGCTGCTGGCTCAGGCCTGATCAGGCAAACGCCAGCTGCCCGCGGGAAATTCTGAGCTGCCGCCGCCGCCCATCTTCTCTGCGGCAGCAGCGCAGCAGCGCACACGAGCCCAACGGCAGGGAGGCTCACCAGCAACAAGGGTGATCATGGCGGCGTTACAGGGTGGTGCATTGTCTGTGCAGTGAAGCGCTGCAGGTGCCAGGTCACAAGAAGGGTGCCTCTGGCCCGTGGGTGGTGGCGCTGCGCGCCTGCTGCCCCAACAAAACGTCGCCAGCCGGTGCGCAGCGGGCACACAGCATGCGCGTGGTCAAGGCAGGCAAGGCCCACAGCGCCTGGCTGCGTGGACTGTGAATGAGCCAGTGGCAGTAGGAGGGGTAAACCGTCCTGGGCTGCCCAGTGCACGACACACGCGTGCCCCGGTGGGCTGAGATGCAGCAATGACTATTTCGTTACAAACCCGTGTATATGCAAACGCGCCCATGAATCCTTGGGCCCGCCCCCCAGCACACGACTTCCAGTTCCTTGCCCCTGTGCGTCTCCATCAGCTCTTGTGCAAGGGCACCGGCCGTCTCGCGCGGGGCCGCTCCTGCAACGACGTGCACAAGGGTAGGGCTGGCACACAGGATGCCCAGCTGCTCGGCAGTGCACGCATGCCCACCCGGCCCAAGCTGGAGGCGCGCCAGGCAGCGCCAAGACGCCAGGTGCTGGTAAAAGGGGGTGGGCAGCTCGCAGCTTGCGCCCCAAGCAACCTGCCAGTCCAGGCAGCACAGCTGCACGCGGCTGGCCTGCATGGCTGCTGCAAAGTCCACACAGCGGCGCAACTGAGGGGCCGAGCCGCCCAGGGTCAGGCGAAGCTCCGTCAGCTGCGCACAGAAGGACACGCAGGCGGCGAGGGCCACGTCCTCCTCCGCCAGCTCTACGCAGGAGCTAAAGCACCGCAGCGCTGGCAGCGCCGCCAGCGCCTGCCACTCGCGTGTGCCCATGACCAGCGGCGGCAGACTTTCTGCCTGTCGGAGGTGCAGCTGAGACAGGCCCGTGAGCCTGTCGGTCAGGGCTGTGGGGTCCAGCGCAGACCTGCTGTACACATGCAGGCGTGCCAGCGCAGGGGCACAGCCAGCCAGGCTGAGCTGCGCCCCAGGGCCCCAGGAAAGGTCACACTTATCCCGGGCCTTGAGACTGGTCAGCGCAGGCAGGCGGGCTGCAGCGTCCCCCGCGTCGGGCGTGAGCCATGAGGTGACCAGGGACACCAGGGCTGGGCAGGAGGCTGCTAGCAGCACCAGGCCCCCCTGTGCCACCTTGCAGACATTCAAACACTGCAGGCTGGGCAGCTCTGGCAGGCTGCAGCTGGCGTCCAGGACAATCGACGCATTCAGTGCTGTCAGCTGCGTGAGCGGCGCCAGCAGGCTGGCCAGCTCATGTGGGGAGGCCCCCTCCGAGCGGAAGCCCTCCCATTCGAGCTCCCGCAGGGCGATCAGCTGCGCCAGGCTGGCTGGCAGCGGCACTGGCTCATCACGGGAATCAAAGAGAAGATGCAGCGCAGTCAGCCGGGTGAGGGGCGCCAGCACGTC
>Ga0315905_10003583_pt1 | contig 15994 bp, 10 predicted proteins | sample LakEriMetagenome_5_FD_203522 | JGI IMG/M metagenome (GOLD analysis project Ga0315905, IMG submission 203522) | Freshwater fungal communities from buoy surface, Lake Erie, Ohio, United States - Buoy 4 MA121 | ecosystem: Environmental > Aquatic > Freshwater > Lake | place: USA: Lake Erie, Ohio... | reverse complement strand
AGCGGATCGTTGGCGGTATCCTCGCAGAGATAGCTGTGTCCGGTGGCGACGACAAATCCGGTGACACCGTTGCCTTCGGCCAAAGCATAAAGCGGCTTCTTGCTGATCTCCGAGTCAATCCCGACCGAAAGCAGCGGCTCAAGCAATCCTGTCCGCTCATCGAGCAGGCGAATTTCGATGACGTCGAAATTCAGCAGGTCTTTGGTGTAGTGCAGAATGTTGTCTTTCAGCAACTCAATCCGCTGATCGACATCCATCTCGAAAATTTCATTGGTCGTCAAATCAGCCAAGGCGAGTTCAGCCTGATGCAGGGCCTGAAATTTTTGCCGCTGCTTCGTCGCGTCCGTCACATCCACGAGCGTCACGACGAGATAATCAGGAGCCCGATCGCCATCCAGAACCGGCGCCGCGTTGAGCCGAAAAAAGCGATCGCCCTGGGCAATCGTGGAAGTCGTGACCCGCCGGTGCTTCAGGGCCGAACTGAGCGGATGAATTTCGGGGCCGGCGATCGCCGGATGCCCCACCGCCTCATAAAACGACAACCCCACCATCGGTGAACCGCTGAACCAATCTCCCAGCCTACGGTTGACCCACACGACGGTCGATTCCTTGTCGAGGATCGCGACACCGTCTGGATAATGCTCCAGCAACATGAAGCTGCAACCCAGCCGCAGTGCGAAACCCGCACCCTCCACCGCCGAATCATCGCCAGAAAAAAAGACGCCCGACCAAGTGCTCTCACCGAGCCGATTCAAGAGTTCCGAAACCGAATCGACCTGAACCCACTCCACGTCCGGTCCAAGCCCCAAACGGTCAGCCGTCCCGCCGGGCTCACCGAGACTGAGAATCTTTCGCACTGCAACGGTTCCGCTGGATTCCATGATTTCGCTCTTCTCCGTTGCAGCGGCGAGGAAAGGATCAGCCCTGTTTAAGGGCTCGACATTTCCGGTTTCGACAGGCAGCAAGCGGATTCATGATCCCATTTCCAATCAATTCGTGTTTACCACTGGTATTGTTCGATCTGTTGGCTCTCGTATCAAGAATGATTCGACCGGAAGTCCAACCTTTTGGGGCCCTGCGACCGAATGACCAACTATCAGGAGTCCTCGGAAAAACCGGCCCTTACCCCAAGCGGAGACGAGCGACCGGTTCGACCCGAACCTCGGACGCCTCGCCCGGTCTATCCTCAGGAGTTGCTCCAGTCAGTCCCCGCCCAGCTTCGGATGGCGTCCCCTGAGCCACAGAAGGGGGGCAAAGGCTCGACGTTTTCCGCTAAGGGAAATCAGCCTAAAATGTGGCGAGCCGAGGTTGTCTCCTTTTCCGCTCTCAGCCAGACTGCATCCGCGTCAAACGGCCATTATCCTGCGCATCGACCTATGCCTGCATACCGGGCAGCACTTCAACCGCACCCGTGACAAAAAAACGCAAAGAGACGCCTAAAATCCGCGCTGAATTTCGCAAAAAGTACGACCAGCGCGGGCGAAAAACCGACTTCACCAAGGACTTTCAGGCGGACCAGGGCCAACTCGACGACGTCGCCTCAGCCGAACGAATCTCCGGCAAGGGGCGGCTGACCCGCAAACGGACCGTCAGCGGGCAGGTCGATGAAACCGGCCAATCCGGATTTCAAATCGAACTTGAGATTGATCCAGCCCTTTGCCTGCAGGGCCGCGCTATCCGCGTCTCCGGACTGAAGTCGGTCGTCCGCACTCCCCGGGGAGATTTTGACTGCGCCACTCGCGGGTTGCTCAAGTCTCTGGCGACCGACCTGCAAAACGTCGTCGTCGCTGGGGACCTGGTGACTATCCAGCCGACTGGCGGCCAGCAGGCGGTGATCGTCCGCGTCGAGCCTCGACGGAATACACTTTCCCGAACCAGCAAGGGCAAGCAGCAAATCATCGCCTCGAATGTCCAGCTTTCGCTGATCGTCGCGAGCGCAGCCCAACCGGACCTCAAGCCGAACCTGATCGACCGCCTCCTGCTCTCGATCGAAAAGACGGGGATTCAACCCGTCATCGTGATCAACAAAATTGACTTGGTCGAACTCGATCAACTCATGCCCCTGATTGGCTGCTGGGCCCAACTCGGGTACCCGGTACACCTCGTCTCGGCCCAAACAGGTCAGGGAATTCCACGCTTGCGGAATCTGCTCCGCAATCGGGAGAGCGTCGTCAACGGCCAAAGTGGCGTTGGCAAGTCTTCTCTGCTCAATACCCTCGACCCTGGCTTGGGTCGCCGCGTGGGCGAAGTCAGCGCGGAGAACGAAAAAGGAAAGCACACCACCACGCTGGCCGAGTTGATTCCGCTCTCGTTTGGCGGTTACATCATCGACACCCCCGGCATTCGGCAGTTCCAATTGTGGGATATCATCCCGGCTGAAGTGGAGAGCATGTTTCGGGACATTCGTCCCTACTCGCATCGCTGCCGTTATCCGGATTGCACGCACACCCACGAAGATGATTGCGCGGTCAAGTCTGGCGTCGCCGACGGACTAATCGACCCGCGACGGTACGACAGCTATTGCCAAATCCGCAGCGACCTTTGACCGAGGGCTGCTCGTTTTCGTCTTTCCGCGGCGACGTTGCAGCCTTGATTCCAAAACGACTCCATGACCCGAATTCCGAACTTCTCCTCGATGCCCGAGCCCTCCAATCCATCTACCGAGCAAGCAGCGGCGGCTGGCTCACCCGGGGCCGCCGGAGTCGTAGCGGTGATTCGCAGAGACGAACAATTCCTGATGATTCAACGCGGCTTGAAACTGGCCCGCGCTCCGGGAATGTTCTGCTTTCCTGGAGGCACTATCGAAAAGGGGGAGACGCCACTTCAGGCCCTGCACCGCGAGATGCAAGAAGAACTCGGTATCCGCATCGAGCCTCGGTCGAGGATCTGGAACTGCCGGACCACCCGCGGCGTCGAGCTGGAATGGTGGGCGACGGAAGTATTGCCCGGAGCCGCCATTCGTCCTTGCCCTCACGAGATCGCCTGGTTCGGCTGGATGGAACTGGAGCAAATCTTGCTGCTCGACCAGCTTCTCCCGACAAATCAGGAGTTTCTCAGGCAGCTGCAGGCCGGGCAAATTCGCTGGCCTTGAGCGGTTGCTTTTGGAGTTTAGGCAGCCAATACACCCACGGTGCGGGGAGAGTTCGGCGGGCTACAAGCCGAAACGCCCTACCTGACCTCAAACGCCTGACCTCAAACGCCTGACCTCAAACGCCTGACCTCAAACGCCTGACCTCAAACGGGCGGCACCTTCACGTGCTACTGGCTAAATGATTGGCTTGGGCATGTCATTTCGACCAGTTGAACCAGATCGCCCGGGTCTGACCATCCGTTTGATTGTTCATGTTGAACACACGCAGGTTGACATAGACCCGCCCCGTGTTTTCCGGCGGAGCGAAATCGTAATTCCAAAGCACACTCGCCGCGCCCTGCATCTTGTTCAAGCGGGCAATCACCGTGGTCGGATTGTCTTGCCAAGCGGTGCCGTTCCAGAATTTAAGAGTCTTGGTGTTCCGAATCACCATTCTCACCGCCCGTATTCCCGCATCGTCCTGAGCCCATCCCGCCAGGCTCAGCTTTTGATAGTAGCGAACCAGCTCTTCGTTTTTCGGCAGCGTGATCTGACTGAAGGGCGGTTCCGCGTCAATCGTCATCTGCTTGACAGTCGGCTGCGACTGGAAATCGCCATTCATGGCCACGGCTCGAGCCGTCACACGGTACTTCCGTTCCGTCGTTGCCGCGGGCGAGAATTGGTAACTCCAATCGGCAATCGAGTGCCCCCGCCGAGTCAATTGCGCAATCACGAATGCATACTCTTTGGTCCAGCTGCTGCCGTTCCAAAACTGCTCATTTTTCGGATCGGTCACGTCGGTGATGGTCAGCTTGACATGCCGCAGCGGGGCCTTGTACTCGGCCAGCCCCTTGATTTCCGCACTCTGCCTGAAAACGTCTCCGTTGAAGAACGGTTGCTCAACGCTCGTGATCGGCTCGGGCATTTCGCTCTTGAGCGTTTGAATCTTGCTTTGAAATTCGGCGACCTCCGCCGAAGTCAGACCGTCTCCCTGATTGCTCAACTGGAACGGGTCGGTAGCGAGGTCGTAATACTCGCGGTCGCCCGACGACCATTCGGTGTAAATCTCATCGTGCAACCGGAGCGAAGTAAACGCGGTCCGCACCGGGCGAATATTGCTTTCGTTGGTCTCCCAGTGTTCAACCAGGATTCCCTCGGGACGCCATGCAGTGGGGTCCCCTCGGTAATGCTTGATCAACACCGGATAAAAAGACTTGCCTTGCACTGTCGGGGGGATCGGACGACCGGCCAACTGGAGAATGGTCGGGCCCAAATCGATCTGGGACAGGAGATGCTGCTGCGGCACGGAGTCGGGCGCGAAATACCCGGGCCCCCAGATGAACAACGGTACGTTCGTGCAGCGGTGGAAGGGAAACTTCTTGCCAATCTGCCGATTCTGACCCAAATGGTAGCCATGGTCCGAGGTCAGCATGATGATCGTCTGGTCGGTCAATTGCAGTTGGTCCAAAGTTGCCAGCAGATCGCGGACCATATCATCCACGGACCGCAACGTCAGCACTCGGCGGCGAAAATCGACATCGGTTTGCAGGACATCATTCGTCGCCGGATTGTTCCCCACGTTCCGCAGCGGCGGAGAGTTTCGCATCACCAGGGGCTTGTCGGAAAAATCAACTTCATCGAAATCCGGCCGACGAATCTGCCGCAACTGCGTCCACCAGCTGCGATATCGAGGCTCGACCATCCCCTTGAGCGGCTCATTCTCCTCAAAGTTGACCTCGTTAGGAGACTCCCGGTGGGGTGCCAGCGGGGCAATGTACATGAAGAACGGCGTATCGCGCTCCTCGACATGCTTGCGAATCAGGTGATTCGCCTCGCGACTCTCAACCGCCGTTCGGTACTTGACCGGATAGAGCAAGGGGTTCGCATCAGGCAGAGCGAAGGGAAGACCATCCTTGACAAAAATCGTGGTGAAATAGCTCGAACCAAGGGCCGGAAAGAAGTCATCCCACCCCGGAGGCGTGATGTCGGCCCACGTCTGCCCGACGGTCGGCTCGTAGCCATTGTGCAGGTACTTCCCCACCAGCATGGTGCGGTATCCCCCCTGCTTCATCCACACGCCGATCTCGTTCTGCAGCGATGGCAACTGAGGACTGCTGAATCCACCAAAGTCCCGAAAGTGTTGAAACCCACCCGTCACGCCGCGACAGAAGTCCGTCTTCGCGTCGTTGATTTTGAAACCATGCTTGTGCGCATACTGTGCCGTGAACAAGCTGGCGCGAGAGGGCGCACACAAGGGCGAAGGCGTGTGCATGTTGACGAACCGCAAGCCTTCGTTGGCCAGACGATCGATGTTCGGCAGAAAACGGTAAGTTCCGCTGCGAAGAAAATCGATCTCCACCGAATCGCGGTCCGCATCATCGAGGTTGATCACGATGATATTGGGCAACAAGTCGCGTCGCCCATCCCGGCGAGGTACCGGACCGGCTAAAGTTCTCGCATCGCCGTCCGCAACCGATTCCTTGACCAAACTCGCCAAGTGCAGCGTTTCAGCCGCCGGTTTTGATTCCTGACCGCGCAGGTCGATTGCCGGGAACAATCCACAGCAAACGGCCAACAGCCAGCCAGCCCACCAGCGGCCTCGAATCGCAATCATGCTCAACCTCGAAAAAATCACCGGCAACGCCAATACAAACTCAGTTTAGATAACAGGGTCCAAACGGACTCATTCTCCAAGCCTCTCTCCCTCTGGGCCAAGCCACCTTGAAGGAGAGGCCTGCAACGCGGTCGATCCCGCCCGGCCTTCACGTTCGACTCCCTCAGCATCTTAGTTAGAAAACCGAGAAAAACGTAATCTCGAAATCAGGCTTGCTAGCGATTTCCCGATAGCTTCATCTTTTTCAAGGTTTCAGAGCCAAGGCAAGTCAAATATCGGCGTGGGAACACCAAATCAGAGGTTGTCCCCAGTCCCAATGGCCTGTCCCGCACGCGCTTAGGGCAATCATCCGCCTTTGCGGCCGATCGCCCGACTTTTTAGCGACTTTCGGGACTCAGCCCGCGTGGACCTCGAGTCTCGTTCCCCCTGTGCTCTTGGGCACAGTCCAAAGGAGAAATCGGCTCAAATCCTCTTCCAGTACAACTGCCTGCAATCGCCGCGTCATATATTCCGCGGTTATCTCCATCTTGCCAGCCACGAGTTCCCAGGCCTCGAGTTCCGAGGCTACAAAACTGAGTTCCTCGAGTGGCTGCACTAAAACCGAGCGTGACCGCCGAGCCCCAGTTCTCAGTGGACGGATGGTTTGCGAACGCAAATCGAGCCGTTTGCCCGATTACCTCCACGATAGGACGTGGCGGGAATTACTCGTTAGCTAGCAAGACTTCACGCTGCTGCGTGAGCGTGTTCCATGGTTCAGCCGGAATCTGAACAAACTCCTCGGCTACCAAGCCCCACAACTCCACGCGAAAAGAAAAACGCTCCCGAAGCTCCGCGATCAAATCGCTCGACTAACTTTGTGATTATCGCCGGCGGCAAGGAACGGGTTCCAGTCGACAAAGCCCCCTATCGCCGGGCAGTCCTCGGAACGAGAGCGCATCGGACTCGAGAACGGGATTGACTGACGTGATCTGGCCTGACGTGATCTGGCCTGACGTGATCTGGCCTGACGTGATCTGGCCTGACGTGATCTGGCTTGGCGTTACCTGACTGCCTTACCTTGCCCGCGCCCGCTCTGCGATGCTGCTCGGGCGGAAGCGTGGCGACATGAGTTTTCGGACCGGCTCATCGACTCTGTCCAGCGACTTGGCTGGGTTCGGCCCAGGCGGTATCGGGTCCTCCTCAGCGAAAGCCCGGCTGGCGGTTGAGAACCAACTCGGCCCAATCAGAGGAGGAGTCGCGGCGTTCGCTGGCGAGCGTTGGTATCCCATGAGTAAGCAGATACCCTTGGTTACCGCCAGAGGCCCCCCGAAGTTCGCAATGAACCAGCGGGCCGGTGGGTGCTTTCTTTGCCTCGCGCGATGAGTGAAAATGGTTAACCGAGAGGAATTAACGATTCCCGCAGAGACAAACCGTTCGGGCCGAGACAAACCTGGTTTGAACCAACCCGGCCAAAGTAAAGACTGCCAAAACTTCAGCTTCCCTGTCGAGGATGAACATGAAACCAACTTCCGTTTCCCGTCGTCGCTTCGTCAAGACAGCGGCCGCAGCCGGTCTGTCGATGCTGGCCGCACCCACGATCGTTTCCGCCACCTCGCTTGGCCGAAACGGTCGCCGTCCGGCCCCCAGCGATCGGATCGTGATGGGCTTTATCGGGACCGGCGGCAAGGGCCAGCACAACTTAGGCGTCTTTCTCAGCCAGCCCGACGTTCAGTGCGTTGCCGTCTGCGACCCTGATCGCAACTCACTGGAAGCAGCTCGGCAACAGACCAACAAGCATTATCAGAACGAGGCTTGCCGCGCTTCTGGGAATTTTCGCGAGTTGTTAGATTCGGGGAAATTCGATGCCGTCTGCGTTTCCACTCCCGACCATTGGCACGCCCTCGCTTCGATCGCAGCCCTCAACGCCGGGGCTCACGTGTACTGCGAAAAACCGCTGGCCAATTCCGTGCTGGAAGGTCGAGCCATGGTAACCGCCGCCAACCGGGCGGGGAAAATCATTCAATGCGGTAGCCAGGAACGCTCCACGGAGAGCGTGCGGCTGGCGTGCGAGCAGGCGCGGAATGGAAAGCTCGGCAAGCTGCATACCGTCGAGGTCCATCTGCCCACGGACGAATCGCACCACCTGAAGGTGATTGCCCAGAAAGAGATCGCTCCCGTGATGCCGGTTCCCGAGGGATTTGATTACGACGGCTGGCTGGGCTTTACACCTTGGCGGCCCTTCCGTCCATTCATGCCCGACGAACCGAACCGGGGCTGTCATTTCTGGTGGCGATTCAACTTGCTCTATGGCGGTGGCGAAATGACCGACCGCGGAGCCCACATCATTGACCTTGCGCAATTGGCGCTGGGGAAAGACGATACAGGCCCGGTTTCCATCACCGCTCAAGGTCGCCGAGCCAACGTGGGTCTGTTCGATGCCTGGTTCGACTTCAGTTTCGAAAATGTCTATGCCGACGGTACCAAGCTGGTTGGCACAACTGAAGGACCTCGTGGACTGAAACTGATTGGCGACGACGGCTGGATCATGATCCATATTCACGGCGGCCGGCTCGAAGCAAGCGACCCTCGACTGATCGATCCCAAAGACGCCGCCAGCAACCGGATCCAATTGGGACGCAGCCCCGGTCACCACCGAAACTTCCTCGACTGCCTCAAGTCGGGTGAGCAGCCCTTCGCCAGCGGAGAGATTGGACACCGCACGGCCACGATTTGCCATCTCAACAACATTGCGATGACGCTGGGGCGGAAACTCACCTGGTCCCCGGAAAAGGAACGTTTCGATTCCGAGGATGACGCCAACCAATTGCTCGGGCCCAAAATGCGGAGCTGGCTGGTTCCAAGCGAGCTGGCGGATTTCGTCAAGATTTAGCCGATCGCGATTTAGCCGTTCGCGGGCTCGCTCCCCCGGACGGCGACCGATTCCTCAATTGCCAGCCAGACGCGACTGGGCCAATGCGGCTTCAAACTCCGCGACCGTGTCCCCCAGCGCACTAAGCAGCGTTTGAATCCGCGGCTCAAACCGCTTCCATCGCTGCTGCGAGGTTCGGTAAATCGGTCGCCGAACCTGGGCCACGCTCGCCGTTCGCACACTCCCTTGCCGCTCTGAATGCCGCAGGCACTCATCCGCCCAAGGTAACTGCAGGGCCGCGACCAATCGTCGGATTTCCAACTCCGGCTCGCTTGTCAGGTTCTCATAAAAGACCTGCACCAGGGAATCGCCGTAGAGGCGTTCCCAATGCCGCATGATTTGGCGATGCTGCCGAAAGCTCTCGCCGATCATTTCCCAAGTCGACGTTTGATACTTCAGCCGATCAGACTTGAAGAGCAATCCATAACAAGAGGCCCCCACATCGCGCGGGTCGCGGCGACAGTAAACGATTCTGGCTCGCGGAAAAAGCAGGCGGATGAACCCCACGTAGAGTGCATTGTCCGGCATCTTGTCGATCACAAACGGAGCGCGGTCGTCGATCTTTGCCAAGGTTGTGAGGTAGCTCTCCGCCGCTTGTAAAACCGACTCGCGAGTTGGTTGCCGACCGCTGCCGGTTCGCAACCAGCAATCGGACCACTCCCAAATCACCTCCTCCAATGCAGGTAACTCGCCCGCATCGCCAACCAGCGGATGGCTGCTGAGAACTTGCTCAACCAGCGTCGTGCCGCTGCGGGGGACTCCCAAGACAAAAATCGGCCGAGTCGACGGATGCCCCCAGCCTTGCCAACTGGCCATTCGCTCAGGCGTGAAAAACTGTTCGAGTCCGGCCACGATCTCGGTCCGCCGTGCCAGCCCGAACTCAGCCCGCTTGGCGAGCTGGTCGTGAGTCAAGCGATTGCCCAAATCGAAATAATCCAGTGCCCGCTGGGGCTGACGTTCCTGCTCCCAATGCACGCCGAGGGCAAAACACAAGCGGCTCGCTTGAGGCGCGAGCCACGCCTCGCCCTCCACTCGTTGGAGGAGCTGCTCCATGCGTTCCAGCTGAGCCCCGGAGAACCGGTAGTCACCGGTCGAAACCAATTTGCTGAGGTGAAAATAAACGGTCGGTTGGTCGGCGTCCAACTCCAGGGCAACTTCCAACGCGTGAATCGCTTCGGCGAAGTCTCCCAAACTCTGCAACACCATTCCCAACTCAAGCAATGAGGCCGCCGGACTGAAGTCTGCATCGAGGGCCGCTTGCAAATAGGGCACCGCGGCAGCGCTCCGTCCCTGCCCAGACAGAGCAACTCCCTTGCGGAACAAGCCCGCCGGATGATTTGCTACCAGGGCCAAGGCAGCGTCAGCCGCAGCCTCCGCTTGGACAGCTTGACCTAAAGCCATCCAGACGGCCGCGAGGTTGGAGTGAAACTCCGGGTTGCTGGCATCCAAGTCGATCGCCCGCAACAGGTGCTGTAGTCCTTCCGCCGAACGCCCAGCCTGATGAGCAGCCAATCCCGCCAAATGCCAAGCCTCAGCGCGCTCTGGCTCGACCGCCAGCACGGCAGCGTACCCTTGAGCTGCGAGGGCGATGTTGCCCAACCGATGCTGGTCCATGGACAAGGAGAACAAGCTGGCGACATCGGACATGAAATACTTCCCTTTCGTGCAAGTCGAGAACTTTTCCCGCGTTTCAAATATCGGCCCTGCAACCTCCTGTTCATCCGACTGTTTGCCACAGCCCCGCGAAAAGCCCGCTTTTGACCGGTCGCCAGTCGCCCAACGGACTGAAGAAAGCAACCCGGGGAGTCCGCTGCCGGTCCGCCCCCCGCAAGCGGCTCCCCGACAGTTGACTAAGACCTGCGATTGTTTAGCATTCTCTCACGCGGGGACTGCAACCCATTTCAACGCAGTTGCTCCTGCTTGCGTCCAAAGCTATCACTCGGCAGGGACTCGCTCGGCAGGGACTCGCTCGGCAGGTAGCATCCCTCTTGTTTTTGGTAATTATTTTGGCGACGGCGATCGGATTTCCGGCGGCGTTTTGGTTGGCTTGCTCAAAGCCCCCTCGCGGAAGTCGGTTGGCCGCCTTTGCCCTTGCCTCGTTTTTTGGGAGTTGTCTCGATGGACATGATTGACATTTTGGGCGGAATTTTGGGTCAAAAAACCGGCAGTCCAGCTCCTTCGGGAGGAGGCAAAATCCTCAAGGACATCTTGGGTGGCAACAGCCCGTCCCGGGGACGGTCGTCGGAAGTAACGACCGCGGGGCGCTCGGACATTGCCGGTCAGGCGAAAGAGTTGGAAGACCTGTTGAACGTGGCGGGTAACCGCTCACAGTCTCGCCCCGGAAATTTTGGGGGCGGCAGCAGTGGTGGTATCAGCGGCAGCAGCGGCGGAACCAGCGCTGGCCGCAGCTTTCCCTCGGGCGGCCCTTTCGGGGGCACGCGTCAGGCGGACGCCCCCCCACCCATCGCCCCGACTGACCGCTCCAGCCCCTTTTCCACGCCGCGTCGCGAAACACCTCCCCCCGCGACGACCGGAGGAAAAAAACTGAGCGCCAACGAGGAAGCTGAGTTGCTGATTAAGGCGATGCTGAATGCTGCAAAATGCGACCAGCAAATCTCCGAAACCGAGCAACAGGCTATTTTTCAGCAAATCGGAGATCCCACGCCGGAAGTGCTGAATTACCTTCGCCAGGAAATCCAAAAGCCCTTGGACGTGCGCGATTTTGCTTGGTCCGTTCCGGTCGGAATGGAGCAAAAAGTTTACTCCATTTCGATCATGGCGATGGACTTGAAAACACCGGCCGAGGCGAGGTACCTCGAGGAATTGGCCCATGGCCTGCGGCTCTCTCCCGAGGTTCGGGCTGAGATTCATCGCCACTATGGGCTCAGCAATTCCTGATTATGCTTGACCGGCTTTCGGGGTCGGGTGAGTCGCTTCGCGCGGTGCTCGAATGCCGCCGGCCCACCCCGCGGATCAGTTTGGGGGGCGGGCAACCGCCCCTTTCCTTTTTCCCGAAAACCTTCCCGCCTGCAGCGCCAAACCGCGGACAGTCCAAAACGGAGTCACCTCCGTTCCATTCGCCGAGTTTTCCCGATTGCGTCATTGCGGGGAGGATACACCCCTTTAAAAAGGGGTTTTCAGGCCTTTTCCGAGGCTTGGCAGAACCAATCCTGCCGGGCTCTCGTTCACAGGGCGGGCCTGATTTGCAACCGGCAAATCTTCCCCAGCCCGCTTGGTCACTGCTTGACAGTCCCGGTGGAGCCGGTAACTTGATTTGAGATTTGTCGGGAAAATCGCCCCTTCGGTTCGATTATCCCGCAGATTTCACGCGAAATTCGCTTCACTCTTTCTCGGACGGTTTCGTTCGGGCCAAGGGACTTGGAGCGAGTTGACCCAGGATTATCGTGTGGAAAGGATAGGCAGAGTCGCCGTAATGACTGGCCGCTTTCCCAATTTTTTTGGCGCAAGGACTGCCTTTCAGTTGGTCAGGAAGCAGGGAAGTCCAGTTCGTTCCCAATCAGGGTGCCCTTCACCCCAGCGAACTTGGATTCGAGAAAAGGAAACCTTCTCATTCTCGCAAGCTAACGGAATTTGAGGTTCTTGCGTTTTGTCGAACGGTACAGTCACAAGGAGAAACGTGATGGTTCGAAGTTTGTCTTCTGTTTTTTCGTTTGTCGCGCTGGTCGCTCTGACCGCGACAACTTTTGCTCAATGTTGCGAAACCACCAACTGCGATAGTGGCAGTCGGATTGGTGGCCGAGTTCGCTCCGGCCGCGTTGCCACCTGGCGCGCCAATCGCACCTCGGCCCGCTGTGCAACCCCGGCCAACAGCTGCGACACCGGCTGCGGGACTGTTGTTGCTTCGACCCCCTGCAGCACTGGCTGCAACACGGTCGTTGCCTCGACTCCCTGCAGCACTGGCTGCAACACCGGCTGTGCAACTGCTTGCAACTCTGGTTGCAACACCGGTTGTGCAACTGCCTGCAACGGCCGTTTCAACAACCGTCGTGCGACCGCTTGCAACAATTGCTGCGGCTCGATGGTTGCCGCCGCTCCTTGCAGCAGCAACATGACCTACACCAACTACACCCCTGCCGCCAGCAGCGACTGCACCGGCTGCGGAACCGTAGTTGCCAACGACTGCAGCTCCTGCAGCACTGGCTGTGGCAACACCTGCGGCACCAGCTGCAATGATTGCTCCAACACTGGCCGCACCCGCAGCTTCCGCGTCTTCAATCGCCGCAGCAACAACTGCAGCACCGGTTGCAACACTGGCTGCAACACCGGTTGCAGCACTGGCTGCTCGACTGGCTGCAGCACTGGCTGCTCGACCGGTTGCACCGGTTGCGCTTCGACCCCGACCGCTGCTGCCGTTCCGGCCGCTGCTGCCGAGTCGACTCCTCCCGCTCCGGCCGAAGACAAGTAGTCTTCCCGACAGCGAGCAGGGATGAATTCGCGGCGAACACAGGGCGAGTCCGAAATAAGGCTGATTGCCCCTGCGGGCCCCGCGATTCTCTTTGAATTGATTTGAACCTGAAGCCTGCGAACTGATTGGGGTCGCAGGCTTTTTTTGTTATTCTGTTGGCTGAATGGGTTGCTCTCCAGCCTGCCGGCTTGCGCCATGCAGCTGTGGCGGCGTCCTGGTCCCCCCGAAATCGCTCATCCCCTTAAACACAGTCGCTTCTTCCCGAAAGGACTGCCGTTGCTACTCAACTTATCAACTCGCTTTGCGTCCCGCAGTTCGGGAATCGTCTTTCCACTCCTCATCCTTGGTTTGGCAATCGGTGGATGGATCGTCTACCGAAATTGGTATGACCCGACCAAGGCGTTGGAGCGGGCCGATGTGATGTGGGACTCGGGCGACTCTCGCCAGCGGGTAGCGGCCGTCCGCGAGTACAAATTCCTGCTCCGAAAAACCGACCCGCTCGAAGCCCGTTTGTTCTGGCTCAAGGGCGAGATGCAGCGAAAATTGTTGTATCAGAAGATCATCGAGTATCACGTCAAATACGATGCCAGCCAGTCCGACGCCCGAGAGTGGCTGATCAAAGCCTGGTCTGAAAACCTCCGCGACCTGAACTTCGGCAGCGACGAGGAACTCAATCGTTTCTGGAAAGAAGAAACGGAACGGATCAAGAAAAACCGCGACCCCTACCAACTGGGAAAATAGCAAGCCACCGCTCAGGGCGGCTGCGCGTTTCCCAATTACAACTCTATCGCTGAAAGGGCAAGCGACAGCTCAGCCTCAAAAACCTGGGCAAGTCGCTCCAAAAGTCCAGATTCAGCCGACTCCAACGCTTGCGCTTCAGTTCACCCCCCTTATCGATGCGCCAATCTGCACAGCAACCGCGCAGCAGCCATTTCCCGCCGGCGAGCCGCTCGTTTTCGCGGGCCTCCAGTCCGGAGACGTAACACTCCCAGCGACTGGGGCGACCTCTTTCGCCTTTCGGCAGGTGAGCGTACCCATGCTCTTGGTGGAGCGCTTGGACGGCGGCGGTCAGGTCGACGACCGGCAGGCCCGTTCGACGCGAGTTGGCCACCATCCAGTTGTCCCAGTTTCCTCTCCCCACGGCGAAATGGGGTAATTGCTGGAATTGTCCTCGTCGAAAAAGAAAATACTCTTTGCACACTCGAGCGGCGAAACGGCCCTCCCGCCAAAGTTGATCGAGCTGACTATCTATCCGCTCTTTTGAACTCCAATCGACCAAGCGGTCCAGTTTCACATCCCGCCGACGACCAAAACCGAGAAAACCCTCGGGCCAAACTCGGGCCAAGCTCATCGCCAACTCAACGATTTCCCCGCGGAGGATGACATCGGCGTTGCAGTAGAGCAGAAACTCTCCCGCGGCCGCGCGGCGAGCCAAGTCGAAGGCAGAATCAATGCGAGGAGTGCCCTGAGCGTTCCGGGCCACTTCCCCCAGGTGACGCACCCCTTCTTCAGTGGCCGTTTGCTCAATCCCGGCTTCATCGCCCAACAGCAAAACCTCGACCCCTGGCCCGAGCGCGCGCCAACTTCGGATTGCGTTCAGCTGCGCGCGTGTCGTCGCCTCGTCGCTGAACGGCTTGGGAAGCGAGAAAATGGTCAACTGGACCGGGGCGTGCGGTTCGTCCAGTGAGTCAATCTTCACCTTCGCCGCGGAGTCTGTACTCGCCTCGCTTGGCTTCACTGGCCCACCTGCCAAGCAGTCGCTTTACGCCAGGCGATGGTCGCTTTCCGGGACCAATTCACCGCTTGACGAGTCCACCAGCGATGCAGGCTGAATCCCGGGTCAGCCGGACGCCAGCCTTTCCAAGCCGTCCGATCGAGGGCTTCGAAATACCGGTCCCGCCAGGGGTGACGATTGCCGAAATCCCAGGGCTTGAACTCCGTCGTGAAATGAATGATCGCGGGGCGCTCGCGCATTTCCTCAAACTCGCGGGCATCGATCGGGCCTGCGTCACCGGGGGGAAACTCAAACAGATGACTTCCCGCGTTCCAACGCAAGGGCAAGCGTCCCCAGTTTCCAGCCAGTACCGCGTTCAGTGCATACTGGTCCCAGCACCAAACATGCTCGCGATTGGTCCGCAGGCAGTCGAGCAGCCGCTCTCCCAACTGTTCGGACCGCCAACGTCGGAGGTTGAGCACCATGACGCCACTGTTGAAATAAAAGCCGCTGCCGTCCAAGCCGAGCTCGCGGTAATTGGGAATCGGCCGATAGACTGCCGTGTAGGGAGCATGTCCGCGGAAACTCTTCGGGGCCAGCCTCGAATCAATGTAGGGACAAGCGATGTCAGGCACCGCCAGACAATAATTCTCACCCATGGGCTGACGCCAAAGCTCAGTCAGACTTTCGGCGAGGAGCAAATCGGAGTCGAGATAGACGACCTGATCCAGTGATGAAGGCAACCAGCGATCGGCAAACAACCGCAAGTAGGCGGTGTGCGAGATGTGATGGGAAATGCTCAAATCGGCGATCCCCAACTCCTGGCGAGGGACAAAGGCGAGCTCCACCGGCAATCCCGCCAGAGTTTCCTTGAGCATCGCCCGGGACTGTTCGCTGAGCCCATTGTCGACCAGATAAACAGTCAGCTCATGACCCGAGGCCAGCGTCTCTCCTGCGGTCATTAAGGTGACGGCCAGAGGACGAGCATAACGTTCATCAGCGGCACAGAGCACGACTGGGTTGGTCGCCTTCTCGGCCGGAGCACTGGCGTCCAACCCAGACTGCATCTGCAATTGACGGTTGCGGTGTTCCTCAATCATGGCGTCCCCTCGTTCGGCGACGCGTTCTCTTGCGGGGTGGAGAGCGTTCCACGGTCCTTTCCTCGCCAGACTCGCACCTGTTCGATCATTCGCTGCCGCAGCCTGACTACCGGCCCGGCAATCGGGTGCCGATGAATCTCGTCAAAAATAGCGTGGGCTTCC
>Ga0315905_10003582_pt1 | contig 15996 bp, 37 predicted proteins | sample LakEriMetagenome_5_FD_203522 | JGI IMG/M metagenome (GOLD analysis project Ga0315905, IMG submission 203522) | Freshwater fungal communities from buoy surface, Lake Erie, Ohio, United States - Buoy 4 MA121 | ecosystem: Environmental > Aquatic > Freshwater > Lake | place: USA: Lake Erie, Ohio... | reverse complement strand
CAACTCATGAAATTTATGATGAAATGGTTAATAAAGAAGACGAGGAAATGGAAAAAGTTTCTACATCAAGGCTAAAAGAATTGGCTGATGAGTATAATAAAAATAAAACTGGAGATAAAAGAATTACTGTTGGAACATTGATGGCAGTTTACCGCCGTGGTATTGGTGCGTATAGAACCAATCCTTCTTCTGTTCGTGGTTCTGTTTCAAGTCCAGAACAATGGGCTATGGGAAGAGTTAATGCTTTTATGGCAGGACTTCGTGGAAGTTTTCCGAGAAAGCCATTTGATTTAGATCTTTTTCCAAAAGGTCATCCAAGGTCAACAAAGAAATCAGATTGGTCTAAGTCTTTGTTTGATCCTATTAATGAATTAAAAGATTATGTAAATAAGTCAGACCATATGGAAAGCAATGGAGAAATGCAAGGAGAGATGGAGTGGGAAGGTAAGCCACTCTATGACATGCTTTCAGAAGATGAAAAAGCTTTTGCAGACTCTCTGTTAAAATTATCAGAAGAAATAGGACCTTTAGATCAATCAGAAGGTATTTGGATTGGCTATGAAGATGGCTCTACAAATGAAAATGCTTCAATTGGTGTTAAATGTGGAAACTGTGCACTTCATAAATCTTCTGTTGCTTGTGCAATTATTTCTTTAAAAATTGAAGAAGAAGGTGCTTGTAGACTTGCTGTAATACCAGACGGATATGTAGATGGAAGCAAGATGAACATTGGCGATGAATTTATGGAAATGAATTCAGAGGTTTTTAAATCTATGGATGAAGAAGATGCTTGGGATAATGATTTGCAAAAATGTTGGGTTGGATATAGACAAGAAGGCATGAAGAGAAAAGGAAACAGAATGGTTCCAAACTGCGTTCCAGTTTCTAAATCAGGTCACGATGATGTAATTGGAAATGACGACACTCCAAATAAATATTCTCATAGCATGGAAGAGTGCACTGATAAAAATTGTCCAATGCATAGTATGGGTAAAAAAGATTACTCTGACAAAGAAAGACAAATGTTAGCTCGTAGAGATATGGCTTTGCCAGATGGATCTTTTCCAATTGTTACTGCAGCAGATTTAAGTAATGCAGTTCAGGCAGTTGGTCGTGCATCAAATTATGCAAGGGCTCGTAACCACATTATTCGTAGGGCAGAAGCTCTTAATAGAATTGATTTACTTCCAGAAGAATGGAAACCAAAGTCTCAAAGAAAAGGATACGATGTAGAGAAAAGAGATGTTTCGGACATTGATTTAAAACCAACAGAGGCTATGGCTAGTAATGCAAAAAGAGGACTAGAGTTAAGAAGTAAGTTTGGTAGAGGTGGAACTGCAGTTGGAGTTGCTCGTGCTCGTGATTTAAGTAATCGTACAAATTTAAGTCCAGAAACTGTTGCAAGAATGTATTCATTCTTTTCAAGACACGAAGTAGACAAGAAGGGCAAAGACTTTGATAACGCAGAGCGTCCATCAAATGGAAAGATAGCCTGGCTACTTTGGGGTGGAGATTCTGGATTTGCTTGGTCAACACAAAAGTGGGAAGCAATTCAAAATGCAAGAGCATCTAAATCAGATGAGACTTGGAAAGATTCACCATTCTTTTTTGAAAAATAATAGGAGGCTATATGCAAAATTTATCTCCCTTACAAAGACTATCAGCATGTTTGATTGCTATAAACTTCTTTGCAATAAATTTATTTGTTATAATTACCTCTCTAATTCAAGGAAACAAAGAAGAAGAATTTTCTGTATCCTTTAAAGGATTTTCTAGAAAAAGTCAGCTATGTAAAATTCTAGATGAAGGAACTGTAAGGGTAGCTATTCAAGACAATAGTGCATATTGGGTTGTAGACAATATTCTATATACCGCAAATATTAGTGAAGATGGCAGAATTCTTAATGAAAATGCTAAAAGAGTAAATGTGTTTGATCTTTCTGAAAAAGAAGTAGACAATCTTCTTTCAATAATTGACACCATAAGTAGCTAATTTAAAGTTGACATTCTTAAAATAAAAATGTATAATAGTATTTAATAGAAAAGGATTTACCATGGTTATTGTAGTTGAGGGAACTAAAGAGTTCTCCGATTATGAAATTTTTATGAGAGCAATGACAGTAGCACTGTCAACTCCAAATGATAATAATCAAATACAAGTGTGGAGTCTTGGACCACACAAGATTAATAATTTTACTGCAGCATTTTGTAACTCTGCAGAAAACTATTTAAAGCAAAAAGGTTTTAAGGTTTCTTTTTCTAAAATAAATGATCAATGGGTTAAACAAAACATTGAGCATGTAACATACTATGCATACTTTAGTTTGCCAAAAGAACCATTGTCAAAATTTGCTACATACATGGAACATCAAGAAGGTCTTGAGATGGGAATATTTAGGTATTAAATGAGTTTAACAGTTTGGTCTTTAATAATTTTTGCAGCATATAGTTTATTCTATTTGTCAATGCTTCTAGCAGTTACTCTAAAAACAAGCGTATCAAAGATAGCGTTTATGGTTGTATGTTGGATGTTGTATCAGATAGCTACCCTATGGTATGGTCTTGCTACAGATCAAATAGGATTTATTTTAATGTTTATATTTCAATTTATTGTTACAATCATAACAGTAATCGTTAGCACAGAAAGATCTATTAATGAAAATATCTGATTTACATAAAATGGAATCAATTGTAAGTAACAACTCATCTTTAACATGGGATGGTTGGAATGTTGTGTACCTTGAAAAAGATCAGGATGCTAGTTTAAAAAAGAATGCAGCCTTTATCAATTCTACTTGGCACAAGAAGGTTGTGTTTGAAAATATTGGTGGGGTCTGGGATATTCCAGACTCTATATTAAGGAAGGGCGATGTACAAGTTCGATGAAAAAGCTTTATGCCTTAATATGGATACAAATCTTTTCTTTGATCAATATGAAGAAAATCCAGAAGTTTCCAAAAAAGTAGATCTTTTATGTGTAAAGTGTCCAGCACAAAGACAGTGCTTAGCATACGGAGTTAGCAATGCTGAGTGGGGTGTTTGGGGTGGCGTTTATTTGGAAGGCGGAAAGATATCTAAAGAGTTTAATAGTCATAAAGAAAAAACAGACTGGTTTAAGGTCTGGTCTGGAATTACAATGGAGAGTAATTAATGTATACAGATAAGATGAGACATGCTATTAGAACTGCAAAGGCTCCAAAAGATTTTGAAATAGCTATTGCAGACTACGATCATTTTCTTTCTATCCAATTTTATGAAAGTCATTGGAGACATTTAAATGACAATGAAAGGCTTCGTTGTATAGAATATATGATGAAAGTAAAGAATATCTTAGAATCGTTAGGTGCAAATGTTACACTTGACCCAATCCTAGATATAAAGTATAATGATGAAAGACAGCTATAAGGAGTAAAAATGGCTACAACAATTACGGTAATAGGAAACCTGGTTAAAGATCCAGAAAAGAAGGATCTTGGCTCAGGAAAAGTTCTTGCAAAGCTTCGTCTTGCAAGCACAGAAAGATTCCAAGACTCTGATGGGACTTGGAAAGATGGAGAGACGGCATTTTATGATGTTGTATGTTGGAGAACTCTGGCAGAAAATGTCTCATCAAATCTTTCAAAAGGAAATAAAGTAATCGTTCATGGTAAGTTAAAGTACCGTGAGTTTGACAGAAAAGACGGAACTAGAGGCAACGCCTTTGAAATTGATGCAACTGATGTTGGTGCATCACTATCAATTAAGTCTGGAACATTTAATAAGACTAGCAATGTTTCAAACTCAACAGTTTCAGTTGGAGCAGAAGAGCCTGATCCCTGGGCTTAGTTGGGTGTCCCCCCGAAAGGGGGGCATTTCAATATTGACAAAATACAAAAAGTTTGGTAGAGTATATTCATGCCAGTATATTTATATGCATGTAAAAAGTGCGAGGACAATAAAGAGTTGGTAAAGGGTATGAATGATCCTGATCCAGAAAATTGTCCAGATTGCGGTAGCAACATTAAAAGAATTTTTAGTGTTGGAGGGATAGCCTTTAAAGGAAAAGGCTTCTATAGTACAGGAGGATAAAGTGTTTGGAATTAAAAAAAATTCAATGCATGTTAATGAACATCAATACCGTGCAGTAATAAGTTTAAATAAAAATAGAACATTCTGGAAAGCTTCTGTGCAAAGAAGAATTTCTGTTAATGAATGGGAAAAAGTTCCTTGTGGACTAAAAAATATTAAATTTACTTCAAGAGAAGATGCAGAAGATGCTGCAAGAACAAAGATGAAAGAGCAGAGGATGCTTGATCATAACGACTCTTCTTCTATAAGGTATGTGATTTACGATGACTAAAGGATTTCAATATGATTTCTTTGCAGAAGAATGGTCTCATAAGTGTGGTGCATGTAGTACAGAATTGTATGCACCAACTAAAAAACATATGGAAGGCAATTTCTGGCTACATACACATTCAAATGACTGTCTTGGAGGATGGTAATGAAAAAAAATAAGAAAGCAATTAAAAGAGTTCGCAAGTTACACCACCCAATGAATTGGAATAATCATAACAGTAAAGAGGTTTGCTCGGAATGTAAAGTTCCTTATCCATGCAGAACTGTTCAAACATTGGATAGTAATGACTAAAGAAGGATTAGAACAATTTTTATCTCAATTAGATGAAGAGATTATGGTTATGGATGGTTTTGAAGAAGCATTTATAGGTGTATCTAAAAGATGTGGTCAACCAACTCTTGCAACATATTCATTTATAAAGATGATGCAAATTCTTGTTGATCGTGATGATATGAGTTTTGAAGAAGCTGATGAATATATATTATATAATTGTGAAGGTGCTTGGATGGGCGAGTTAACTCCGATAATCCTACACGAATATGATGATCCCTGGGTTGTATAATGTCTGATAAAAAAGAAGTATTTAATGAATGTTACATGTGTGAATCAAAATTTGTAGATATATTAGATTTAATAGATCATATTAGAACAATGCATAAAGATGAAACTGGAACACAACGTGTCCTTAGTTAAAAAAATTAAAGAAGAATTAAAAGCTCATCAGGATGAACATGGAGTTCTTGATGATAAAGACTATGAAAAACTTTTTGTTCATTTTTATTTAATGCATAAAGATAAGTATTTAGAAGACTCTGCAAGACCAATAAGGTCAGATGGTAAGAAAAGAAATAGGTATGGCAGCAGGTAGTGCATCAGAAATTCCAGATTCTAAATCTGACTACTGTCCTTGCAACAGGTGTAATTTAGCTCGTAAGCAGGGTAGGCAAGAAATTATTGAACGCATTCTTAAAGCATTAGATGGAGATAAGTAATGAAAGTCAGAATAAGTAAGAGAGAGTATTCAAACTATATTGAAAACTATACAGACATTGCACTTGCAGCAGAAATGGCTATTAAAATTATAAAGTCAAACCCTCTTGTTGTTGGCGAGCCTGTTGCTCAAATTACTCCAGGATGCCCTATGGGGTTTGCCAAGCCAAAAGTAATTGTGAATTATGATATTATTAGTCCTAGTATGCTTGATAACTTTAAGATGTTTTTAACAAGAACCTCTTTAAATGATGTTGTCAAAAAAATTAAGGAGGCAATTTAAATGAATTTTGAACTAGAACATGATGTAGATAAAGGACCAATAGTTAGATGGTTTGCAAATCAAGCAATGAATGTTTCATCTTGGTTAGCAAAAGTTTCTTCTCCATATGCAGACATGTATACAGCAGTGTGGGATGATTATGAAGAAGATGATCTTTCTACTCCACATAATCAAATGGGAGTATTTGACAATCTTGAAACTCTTTCACAATTTGATCACCTAACAGATGATTTAATATAATGTGTGATGAAGTTTATTATTATAAAGATCAGGTAAGAGAACTTCAAGCTATTAATAGTTTTGTTAAAAGCAATACTTTACTTTCTGTCCAAAATAGGATAGAATATGTTAGAGATGAAAGAGTAAAATTAGGACTTAGAGTTGATGGTATTGCCATGGCTCTTGAAATAGTTAGGACAATGTTAAATGAAAAATAAAGAAGTAAAAGACGATAGAACAATTATCTATGAAAGTAATATGTATACCGTGGATGAGTTTGTGATTAATTATTCTAAAGCACTAACGTCTTACTTGCTTGGTAGACAGGTTGGAGACAGAACAAAGAAGTCTCATATTGTTGACTTAGCGGTAGAAAATGCATCTTTTGCTGAAGCCCTTTATGTTGGAATGGATAGCTTTAGATAATGTTTTTAACAAAGATGATTAAGTTTGCAGAAAAAATTGGCATGGACGTTGATGAGCTTATGGAAATGACAGTTCTTGATGCTATAATTAAAATAGAAGAAACCAGAAGTATGTGGGCAGATTTAAGGAAAGAAATAGGATAATGAAGATTGATTTTGTTGCTAGAAGTCCTTATTTTGAAAAAGTAGCTCCAAGACCATACCCCGCAAAAGAATATCTTCCAAAGTGGTATAAGACTATGCCATCATACAATAAGCCTCCAGGATATTCTGAAAGATTTTTAAGTGTTATTGGTGGGGTAAGTAGTACTTCTCCAAAGATGTGCACACCTATGTACGATACTTTTACTACTGGATATATAATTCCACTTCATACAGATTTAGAAGTTAGGATTGTAAATGGCGATCCCACTATCCATTGGAGAACAAAAACCATTCCAGTTGAAAGGCATGGTGGTGGGTATGAAATTAATGGCATTCCTGGAAATACTGGTCTTACAGTTCCAGACGGATACTCTTCAACAGTATTTAAATGGATAAATGGTTGGGATTTTAAAACTCCAAAAGGTTATTCTTGCTTAGTAACAGATCCATATGCAAATGAAAATAGTCCATTTAAAGCAATAGGTGCAGTAATTGATACAGACAAGGTAAGCCTGTCTATACTTCCACCATTTTGGGTTAAAGAGGGTTTTGAAGGAATTGTTGAAAAAGGAACTCCTATGGTTCAAGTAATTCCTTTTAAGAGAGAAAGTTGGAAAGCAGAGTATAGTTCCCTTGCAGAAGGAGAGTACGATGCTCTTGAAGATGCAACCTTTGGATCAACTATTAAAAATCATTATAAAAGATTTGTCTGGACTAAGAAGGATTTTAAGTAATGTCTAATAAAATTAAATTTATTGCTGCAAATGAATATGGGTGGAATGTTGCACCAAAGCCTTACCCTGCATCTCAAGCAATTCCACAATGGTGGAAAGATATGACACCATACATTGTTGATGAAGACAATCCAGATGGAAGTAAGTTCTTAATAAAAGATCTTAGAATAAATGCTTCTCCAAAAAAATGTATGCCAATGCTGGATTCCATAACTTCTGGATATATAATTCCTCTTTGGGCTGATGTTCAAGTAAGAAGTCTTTCAGATTCTGAGTATCTTCCAAATATATTTTGGAAAACAGAAAGAGAAGTTTTTGAATCTCACATAGATGGTGCTGGTAAGATACAGGTTCCAGATGGTTATAGTGACATAGTTTTTAAATTTATAAATATGTGGGCAATAAAAACTCCTCCTGGTTACTCTGTGATGATATCTGCTCCAGCAGGGCATAACAATCTTCCATTTAAATGTGTTCCAGCAATAGTTGATACAGATAAATATGATGCTGCATTACCAACCCCAGTTTTTCTTAAGGAAGGATTTGAGGGACTCGTTGAAAGAGGTACTCCAATGATTCAAGTTACTCCATTTAAAAGAGAATCTTGGAAAGCAGAGTTTGATTTATATAAGAATGAAGAGTATTTTTATAAGCAAGAAAATTACTTAAGGGCAGTATCGTTTGGCAATTATGTAAAAAGCCAATGGTCTAAAAAGTCTTATAAATAAGTAGTTAGGGTATAATTAAGTATGAGTAATTTAGTTGATATAAGAGTTATTGGTTGTGGCGGTGGTGGAACTAACGCTGTTGATAGCATGATACTGCAAGGACTTTCTGGAGTAGAGTTTATTGCAATAAATACTGATGTTCAAGCACTAATGCCAAGTTTGGCAGATGTTAAAATTGATATTGGAAGAGATAGAACTGGTGGTCTTGGTGCTGGAGCAGATCCAAACATTGGAAGACTTTCAGCAAAAGATAGCATAAGTGAAATTTCTGAAGTTGTTTTGGGTTCTGATGTTGTTTTTGTGACGGCTGGAATGGGAGGTGGAACTGGAACTGGTTCTGCACCTATAGTGGCAGGATGTGCTAAAAAGGCTGGAGCCTTAACTGTGGGCGTTGTAACCACCCCATTTGCATTTGAGGGCAAGAAGCGTATGATAAAAGCCTTAGAGGGAATTGATAATTTTAGCAAAGAAGTTGATACTTTAATTGTTGTTCCAAATAATAATCTTATTTCTATGTTAGATCCAGATATATCAATGGAAGATGCCTTTAAAGAATCAGACAACATTTTACTAAAGGCTGTAGCAGCTATATCAGATTTAGTAACAACCCCTGGTCAAATTAATATTGACTTTGCAGATATTAAAAGAGTTATGAAAGATGCAGGATCCGCATTTATGGGTATCGGATATTCTTCTGGGGATAATCGTGCTGAAATTGCAGGGAATAAAGCAATTACAAGTCCTATTCTTGACGTAGATTTAAATGGTGCAACTGGAGTTTTGATTTCAATTGCATCTTCTGGAGATATAAAGATGTCTGAAGTAAATATGATAGCTTCATTAGTTTCAGAAAAAGCACATGAAGATGCTGACATTATTTTTGGAACGACTATTGATGAAAGTCTTGAGGATGGCATTTTAGTTACAGTTGTAGCGACAGGATTTAATAAGTAAGTGGAAAAGCTTCATCATTTCTATCATATATTTGCTTCAGGAATGTGGGAGACCCCAACAAGGGAGCATATACAAGAATTAAAAAATACTGGGTTATTAGAAAATCTATCTTCAATACACTTTGGTATTGTAGGAAAAAAAGAAGATAGAGAAATTGTAAAAGAATATTTATCAACTGAATTAGAAAGTTTTAACATCTGTGCTGAAGTTGATGAAGGATTTGAGCAAGAGACTCAAGATAAAATATTAGAATTTTGTCAAAATAATGATGGTTATATTTATTATGCACACAGTAAAAATGCAATGACATTAAATCCATTACATATTATGTGGAGAAAGTCAATGACATACTATACCGTTATTAAATGGAAAGAAAGTATAGATTTATTAGACCAAGGATTTTGTGCAAGTGGAAGTCATTATTTAATTCCTGAGAATGCAAGCCTTTTGCCCCAAGAGGGAGAAATAAAAACCATAAGGGGTGCTTATGGTGGAACATTCTGGTGGACAAAGGCAAAGTATTTAAAAAACTTTGATCCTCCTACTAGAAGAGATAGATTTGGTGCTGAAGAATGGATAATGTCTTTAAAAGAAGTTGTTGAAAAAATGGATGAAGAATTTAAGGTATATGATTTTAATTGGAGACATCCTTGTGAATCATCATATTTAGTAACTAATTGGTAGATTTCCTTAGGATGGGAAACGACCTAGACAAGTCGTAAAACTGTCTATATTTTATTTATAAAAACTATTAATTAGTTTATTAGTAATGATATAATGGATTTGTTAGATACGTCTAACAAGGAGTCTATGCAATAAATTGAAAAAATTCTTTTCCTACCTACTATTAATTCCAATATTACTAATTGGCACTATGTTTTTAGCATCCCCAGTTACCCAAGCAGACACTCCATTAGTCTGTAACATGTCCACTATTACTGGAGATGATGATGGATCATTTCCAATGCTTTTACCTTTTAGTTTAACTTTAGGAAGCACGGAATACAATCAAATTTTTTATAGCACCAACGCAACTGTAACATTTGGACAGGCAGATGGAACTTATTGGGACTATCCACAAACACCATCTATCTCAATTGCTGGAAAAGACTGGGTTTCTTTTGGTGAAGGAGCTTATACATCTTACGGATACAATGAAAACTCATTCTGCATAGAGTGGTCTGTTCGACCATTCCCACAATCAACTGGACCTTTAACTCAAATGAGATTGGTTGTAACTAAGTTTTCAAATGGTGGGTGGCATGGTGAAATTGTTACAATGACAGACCTTCCAGCAGATGCAAGAAGAGCCATAAGGTTTGAAAGAGGTCAGCCCGTTGTCCCTATGGAAGCAGCTTTTGATGTTAATGGTGGCGTTCCAATTGAAGTTGAGCCAGAGCCAACACCATCAAACTTTACAGATCCTCCAGTAGTTCCTAGTGAAACTCCAAGCCCAACACTTGAGCCAACACCTGAGCCAACACTTGAGCCAAGTCCTACTGCCAGCCCTGAGCCACAGCAATCACAATCACCAGAGCCAACAGTAGAGCCGTCACCCCAGCCATCAGAGCCAAGCCCAGAACCGTCAGAACCTGTTGTGCAACCTTCAGAAACTTCTTCACCTAGTCCAACCCCTTCTTTAATTCCCTCAGAATCTCCGTTGCCCCCAGTAGAACCTGAGCCAACTCAAGACCCAAGTCCTGAGCCAGAGATTTCATCTCCAGAATCATTAACTCCAATTCCAGAAGAGAGTTCATCTCCTGATCCAGATCTTCCATCCACTGATCTTCCATCTGATAATAATATCATAGAAACAACAGATGAGGAAATAAATACATTTGTTGAAAGCTTTACTGAGAGTGGAACTATATCAGATGCTGAGACAGAACAATTAATTGATAACTTCTTGAATGATGGATTTATCTCTGAAGATGAAGTATCTGGTCTTTCAGAATCTTTAACTGAAGATGGAGTTTTGACGGAAGATGAAAAAGAATTGCTTGTAGATGTTATCTTAGAACAAGCAGATGGTAATGCAATATCTATTGAGTTAATTGATGAACTTGGTCTTGATTATGAAGACTTGCCAGATGATCAACCAGTAGCGTTGGACAATGGTGTAATTTTGTTTGCTGAAGTAGCAGATGCTCTTGAAATGTTTGAGAATCCCTCAGAAATTTTAGGTGCTGTATTTACAGATCCTGGCAAGGCTCTTACTGCTTTAGCAAATGTTGGTGCAGACATGACACCAGAAAAACGTGAGGAATCACAAAAGGTAGTTGTTGCATCTGTTATTGCTGCACAAATACTATCAACATCTAGTGTAATAGGGAGGATAAGATAATGAAAAAATGGATAAAAGATAAAATTCGTGAAACATTGAATCAAACATTTACACTTCTTGGTATGTTCATAGCTTGGGTAGTGTTAGATGGCAGTGCAAAAACCATAGTAGCTTGGGCAATAGTTTGGGCAGTTTTTGTATGGTTATTTTCAATGAGTTTTAGAGAAGGAGGGCAAAATGACAAAGAATAAAACAGAAGAAATAATTGGATCTTCAGCAGTAACTAATATCTGGAATATCTTTTTTAGAATTGTTGCAGTATTTGCAGCGTCTGGTTTATCAATCATTGGTGCAGGTTCCTTAGTTGGAATTGACACGATTACAGCCGTTATAATGGCAGGTACTCTTGGTGTTGCTACTGTTATTGAAAAGCTTGCAAGAGCATTTCTTGATGATGGCAAACTAAGTGCTAAAGAGATCAACGCAGCATTCAGTTCTGTAGACAAGAAAGCAGAATAGGAAGTAAGATATAATATAGTAGGGGAGTCCTCCCAAGGGCTCCCTTATTCTATAGAAAAAGGAAATGATTTAAATGGGTTCACCAATTGTTGGAGGTAAGGTTACAACACCTTACAAGAAGCTTGGAAAAATGTGGTCAAAAGGCTATCATACAGGTGTAGATTATGCTTGTAAAGAAGGTACAAACATTGTTGCTGTTGCTGATGGCAAGATTGAAAATGCTACCTGGGGAGCCAGCTATGGCACACAGTTAGTCCAAAAAGTTGAAGGTGGCTGGGTAATCTATGCACACCTTTCAAAGGCTCTAGTTAAGGCTGGAGACAAAGTAAAGAAGGGGCAGCATATAGGAGAGTCTGGTAATACAGGAAATTCTTCAGGTCCTCATCTTCACTTTGAAATGAGAGATAATATTAGATGGAGTTCAGGTAAAGATATTGATCCTGCTAAGATTCTTGCATCTTAACTAAATAGCTTAATTCCCTGACTTGTTTTAGTCAGGGTTTTTTGCTATACTAGAGGGATGCGTATCAGAACCTTGGTTTTGATTCCTGCTGCTGCGGTTCTTGCAACACATGTTGTATCCCTACCAGTAGCCCAGAATCAAATCAGTGCTAATGCACCGCAAAATGTAGCAAGTATATATAGTATCAATAGAAGTATTGATATTGCAAAACTTGCAACATATGAAAAAGAAATAAAGAAAGATAAAACTAGAGGTAATGAAAAAGCTTCTAGATCCAATAGACCAAGCTCTATTGCTGCAAAAACTAATCAAGCTTTTGCAAAGTCCTATATAGAGTCTAAGTACTCTTGGGGAGAAGACCAGCACTCTTGCCTTGTGAATCTATGGAATCGTGAGAGTGGGTGGAGGCATACTGCTGACAATCCAAACTCAAGTGCCTATGGTATTCCACAAGCACTGCCTGGAAGTAAGATGGCAAGTGCAGGGGCAGATTGGAGAACAAATCCAGAAACACAAATAAAATGGGGTGTAAAATATATTGACAAACGATATGAGACCCCCTGTGGAGCGTGGAGTGCATTCAAGAAAAAGGGCTGGTATTAATTTACTAGTTTAGCTAAGCGTCCTGAGTATGACACCATAAACTGCTCATTTAAACTTGACAAAACAAAGGATATGGTGTAAAATCTAGATATGGACAAATTAAAAGTTATTATTGAAGAACCCAGTGGCTCAAGACGATCATTCTTTTATAGCGTAAAGAGTGAGGAAGAAGCAAGAGACATTGCAGAAGGTATTGAAAAAGAACTTAAGCCTAACTTTAGTATGGCATCTTGGAAGTATACAAAGGAAAAAAAGTGAAAACAGAAGTAATTGATTTCTGGGCTACATGGTGTGGTCCATGCAAACTAATGAATCCAATTCTTGACGAGGTAGAAAAAGAATATTCTGATCTAACTATTACAAGAGTTGATATTGATTCTAATAAAGACATGGTTGAACAATATAATATTCAATCAGTTCCTACTTATATTATTCTAAAAGATGGCAAAGAAGTAGATCGTATCGTTGGTGCAAAGCCTAAGTTTGCTTTCTTAAAGAGAGTGTTCCCAGAAAATGGCTGAGATTATTTTATTAGCAATATTGGTAACAAACTTATTTATTCTTAATGAGATTAAAGAATATGTATTAGATCAAAAGTCTAAAGAAAAAGAAAAAGAAACTATCCTCAGAAAGGGATTAATGTAATGTCAAACACACTAGAACTTGTAGTTCAAGAACTACAGAACCGTATCGGTCAAATTACCAGCCAGTATGAAACTCAAATGGCTATCCTAAAGGTACAGGCAAACGAAGCACTACAAGCAAAAGATGAAGAAATTAAAAGTCTAAGAGATTCCAAGCTAACTATTGAATCTAATAAGAAAGAGAAGTAATGGGAAAGCACCATGAAAAAGTTGCAAAAGCTTTAGAGATTAGAATTAGAAATGTTCCTAATAGGGGTGGGTACAACACTCCTGGATCTATGAACAAGAAAAAGACTGGCTACGCTAAGAATCGTTAATCCAGCACAGTCCCCAATAGCTCAATCGGCAGAGCGTCAAACTGTTAATTTGAATGTTCCTAGTTCAAGTCTAGGTTGGGGAGCAGCAGTATATGTTTGTCAGTTGCATATGCTCCCACATGTTATATGGCATGGCAAACTGACTTATCCCCGATTAGCTCAGAGGATAGAGCGATAGGTTTCTACCCTACAGGTCAGGAGTTCGAATCTCTTATCGGGGACTCAAAAATAGATATATAATAGAATAACTATGTATGAATACCGTGTTAAAAAAGTATTAAAGATAGTTGATGGTGATACTATTGATGTTGACATTGATCTTGGTTTTAACGTATCATTCACTCAAAGAGTAAGGCTGGCTGGTATTGATACCCCTGAGTCTAGGACAACTGATCTTAAAGAAAAAGCACTTGGTCTAGAAGTAAAAGAATATCTAAAGCATTTGCTTGAGAATGCAGAAGACATTGTTATTCAAACAGAAAAGCCAGATAGTTCTGAAAAGTATGGTCGCATTTTAGGCTGGCTATTTATTAATGATGATGATATGTCTCTTAATGAAAAGATGATTTCTGAAGGCTATGCCTGGGAATATGACGGGGAAACAAAGAAGAAAGATTTTGAATCCCTACTTGCTAAAAGAGCCAATTCCTGATACAATATAAGTCGGAGGCAGACGCTCGTACTTAGAAAGATAGAAAATGAAATTCTCACACTCAATAGCTGAAATGCTAATCCTGGCATTCGTAGCTCTAAATTGCTATGTAAATGTAGTTAGATATTCCTGGGATAAGAAGAAGAAAAAAGCATACATAGAGTCTATTGGCAGCGATTACAAAAAATAAAAATTCGCAAAAAAATCGGCGGAAATTAGTATACATATGCTTGACACAAGCAATATTATATGGTAGTCTTAATTATGCATGATTGTGATTTTATATTAGATTTAGATGGGCAAGTAACTTGCTCTATTTGCGGTAGTAGAGATGATGATATGATCATTATATATAAAGAACCTATATGGATAGATCCTTATAATGGGATAGATAATCAATTAGATTTTGAATAATATATAAAATTTCGGGGATGAATAAATATAATCATTACCTATATAACTAACTATATACATATAAAGACATATTTCTGATGCTTCGCATATGATCATATAAACCAGAAGAAAGTCTCTTAGAGAGCCTTATAGAGCCTTTAATGACTATAATATAAGTACATCTGATGAATTATATGATATTTATTGATTGATAATGGATAGAAATGGAGTATAGTGGAGATATATGGGTGACTGGCAGTATGTGATCTTAATCGTAATCCTTTTTTATTAGATATGCCTGGTTTTATTTTCCCATATTCTATATACATTTTAATAGTTTTTAATATATTCCAGCCTATTTTTGATCTCTTCGTAATACTTTTTAAGAGTTTTTATATATAGTTATATAGGGGGATATTATAATATCTAACCAGGATAATTTATATCCCTTCGTAATCCCTTTTTTATTCCAGGGCATTTTTGAGTCCTTCGTAATCTATTTATGATTGTAAAATATCAATTGGATAATTACATTGTGGAGAATTTTTAATAGCACTATCTAAAGCTGTCTTTATTTTCTTAATAGGATCTTTCCAGGTATGAGATGTATCAAGAGATCCTATTGCATAACTATTACCAGATCCAATAGCTGTATATTTATCATATTCATTTACTTGCCAGTCATTAGTAGATATATTAAATAGTCTTCCATAAATTCCCACCAAAAAATCTGCAGCTGCTTTGTCATCATCTGATATATCAATACCATATGGCTCTATAGCTTTTTTCAGGGTAAGAATAAAATCAGTTCTCATATATTTATCTACATCCTTTTTAACTACATTAGGAAAATCAATATAATGAGCTACTTGTCCAGATCCCCTTGAAGAAGCATATCCAATTAAAAATTGTCCATTCTTTTTTATTTTCGGGGTAATAGGAGAAGATATAGAATATTCATCTGACATAGCTCTATCTGATCCCATATATACAATACCATTATCTATGAGTCCAATTACTATAGTCATAATATCTATTATACTCCTTCTACCTTGATTTTTCAATATATTAAAAATGTCTAATTATTCCAGGGGAAATTTGACTTCTTCGTAATAGTATGCTAGAACTGGATCCGCGCCCACCCTGGTGGGGGATGTAGGGCTCGAACCTACGAATGGCAGATTATGAGTCTGCTGCTCTAACCAACTGAGCTAATCCCCCAACTATTTATTTAGTTGTTAAATCATCAATTGATTCGTATTCATCATCTGGATTTGCTTCAAATAATAAACAAAGTTCTTTCCA
>Ga0315905_10003581_pt1 | contig 15998 bp, 18 predicted proteins | sample LakEriMetagenome_5_FD_203522 | JGI IMG/M metagenome (GOLD analysis project Ga0315905, IMG submission 203522) | Freshwater fungal communities from buoy surface, Lake Erie, Ohio, United States - Buoy 4 MA121 | ecosystem: Environmental > Aquatic > Freshwater > Lake | place: USA: Lake Erie, Ohio... | reverse complement strand
AGCCTCAAGCACGCCGCCCGCGGCCTGCCGGCATTCAAGACCTTCCGCACGCGCGTCCTCTTCTTCCTCGGCAAACTTGATCTGAATCCTGCATAAAACTCCCCGCCAATTCCCGCTGCGCCACAATCCGTTGCCAGTCATCCGGCGGAGAAGCTGCTGACGAATATCATTGATCCCTCGCTCGACGGGCAGCCCGGCTACTTCGCCTTCAATGCGAAGCTCAAGGACGGCAGCGAACTCAGCGGCCTCATCGCCGCCGGACTGGAGGCAGGCATGAGCGCGCAGGTCATGACGGATTTGATCGCTGGCTGAAGTTCGGCCCGGCGCGCTGACCGCGGCGCGGATCAGGCATTGAGACCGGCGAGATCCGGAGCGGCTTTGGTCGTGTCCTTGAGGAGTTCCTCCCAGGTGACGGTGCGCTTTTGCTCTGCGGCGAACTTCGCGAAGAGGCACAGGAGATTGGTCTCCACGGCGTTCGGGACTGTGGTGTTGTCGTATTTCGCGCCGAGGATGTTTTCGCGGAAGATGCGGACCTGCTGGACGCTGCCCTCTTTGTAGAGGCCTTCGGTTTTGCCGCGATAGACGTTCTTCGCATCCGCTGCGCGGAGATTCACGAGACCGCCGAAGTCCGTCTCCATCGCGCCCTTCGTGCCGAAGTGACGGTTCTTGATCACCAGACCGGAGGCACCCCAGGCATTGTACTGCCGCGAGAGGAAAGCCACGCTGCCGCCGCCGGCATATTCGAAGAGCACATTGTAGTGGTCGGAGGTGTCGCCCGGGCCGGTCTTCACGCGGCGGCTGCCAAAGCCCGTGGCCTTGACCGGAGGCCCCCACGCCCAGGCCGTGATGTCGAGCGAGTGGATGTTTTGCTCCACGCAGATGTCGCCGCTGAGGCTCTTGTGCTGCACCCAGTTTTTGAGGCGGTCCTCGGCGGTCTTTTCGTCCGCCACCTGCGCCGGGAGCGTGCCGAATTCATAAATGCACTCACCGTAGGTCAGCTCGCCCATGGCGCCGGCCTTCACACGGGTGAGGGCTTCCGTGAAGACCGCGTTGCCGCGGCTCTGGAAGTCCACGAGCATCACCAGCTTCTTCGCCGTCGCGGCGCGCCCGAGTTCTTCAATGCTCAGCGTGCCCGGAACATCCACAGCCACGGGCTTGGCCACAAAGACGTGCTTCCCGGCGGCAATCGCCTGCGCGCACTGCTCCGGATGGAAGTAGGCCGGCGTGTTGATGGCCACGGCATCAATGCCGGACGCCAGCATTTTCTCAAAGCCGCCCAGGCCAGTGAAGCGCTTGTCCGCCGGAACGCCGAACTTGTCGCCAAACGCGGTGACGCGATCCTCAAAGTAATCTGCCGCCGCAGCGAACTCGTAGCCGCCGTCCTCCTTGAAAATGTCCGCGACAAAACCGCCGCGGCCGCCACAGCCGACAAAGCCGACTTTGATTTTGCGGCCTGCATCCTCCTGCGCCGAAGCGCTGGTGGCGGTGAGCAGAGAGGCACCGACAGCAGCGCCGGCGGTGGTGAGGAGTTGACGTCGATTCATGCGGCCGGGACACACCGCCACCAGCCGCGGCCCGCAAAAGCCGCTTTTGATACATTTCTGCGCCGCCCTCCATGCCGCGAAACCGCACCGCCAGGGGCTGTGAAGACTATTTGCCACGCCCGCAGAAAACGGTTATGGGCAGCACGATGATTCCCACCCTGCGCATCCTCCACTGCTGCCTCCTCTGGGCCGCGATTGGCGCGGGGGCGTCGCTGTGGAAGCCGGCAGAGCCGGTGTGGCTCGCTGCCGGCGCCGTGTGGCTGGCCGCGTGCCTCGTGGATGGCGTGTGGCTTTTCCTCATGAAACGTCTCCAGGTGGAGCGCGATGCCCCGGCACGAGTGGCCCTCGGCGTGGACTCAGAAATGACGGTCACCATCCGCAACCCAAACCGCCTCGCGGTACGGCTGCGGCTCATCGATGGCCTGCCCGACAGCCTCGTGTGCCGCGAGTGGCCGTGGAGCGGACACATTGCCGGAAACAGCTTCGCCTCGGTGACGGTGACGCTGCGGGCGACAAGCCGGGGCTCAGCGGACATCACTGCCGCGAGCGTCGAGCACACTTCGCCGCTGGGCCTGTGGGTGCGGCGCTACCGCCGCAGCGACACACAGACCGTGCGCGTTTTCCCGAACTACGAGCCGGTCGTGCGCTTTGCCCTGCTCGCGATGCAGCACCGGGAATCACAAATGGGCATCCAGCACCGCAACCGTCCGGGACAGAGCCGCGAATTCCGCCAGCTGCGCGACTTCAACGAAGGTGATCCCATGAACCGCATGGACTGGAAGGCCACATCGCGCCGCCTGATCCTAACGACGCGGGAATTCGAGGAACAGCGCAACCAGACCGTCATTCTCATGGCCGACTGCGGCCGGCGGCTGCGCGCCATGGACGGCGACCTCACGCAGTTCGATCACTGCCTGAATGCGATGCTGCTGCTGAGCTTCATCGCGCTGCGCCAGGGCGACCGGGTGGGCATCATGGGCTTTGGCGGCACCGACCGCTGGCTGCCGCCGCAGACCGGCACGCACTCCATGCCGGCCATTCTCAATCACCTCTATGACTACGCGCCGGGGCGCGAACCCGGCGACTTCAACGAAGCGGCCGACCTGCTCCTGCGACGGCAAAAGCGGCGCGCCCTGGTCGTCTTCTGCACCAACCTGCGGAGCGAAGACCAAACGCACCTGCTGCGCCCGCTCCAGCTCATCCGGCGCCGTCACCTCGTGGTAGTGGCCAGCCTGCGGGAGAAAGAGGTCATCGCCCGCCTTGTCCAGCCGGTGCATAGCGAGGACAGCGCCCGGAGTTTCGGTGCCGCGGTCCAGTATGCGGAGGACCGGCAGTTTCTCCTGCAAAACCTCCGCCAGGCCGGCATTCGCACCATCGACGCCCCGGCTGAGGCCCTCGCCACGGCGCTGGGGAATCTGTATCTGGACATCAAAGCCGAGGGAGCCCTGTGAACACCACGAATGGCGGGATTTTCAAACAAATAAAGCCAGGCGAAATTTCCGTTGCATATCGCCCGGCGGCCCCTTAACTCCGCCGCTCCCGAAGAAGCACGAAACTCCCAACGATTTCCCTTATGTCACAGCATTCCAGTCTCAAGTCCGGCGGCGGCGCCGTTGGTGCCAAGCGCAGCGTTCTGAAGCGCTTTGAGCGCGTCAAACTCATGAAGAAGCGCGGTCAGTGGAAGACCGGTCAGTCCGCCATCGGCCTGCCGAAGACCCTCCCGGAGGAATAATTCCCCTCCCGGCCCAGTTCTCCTTAATCCCTTTGCCGGGCTGGTCGTTTGCACCTCCAGCCCGGCTTTTCTTTTCCTGAATCATGCGACTGAACCGCTACCTCGCTCTCTGCGGACTGGCCTCCCGCCGTGCCTGCGAAGACCTCATCCTGTCCGGACGCGTGACCGTCAACGGCCGCCGGGTGGACAATCTCGCCACCGCCGTGGAAGAAACCGACCGAGTGGTGGTGGATGGGAAAGAGGTCAGCGCGGCAAAGTCGATCACCCTCGCGCTCTACAAGCCGCCGGGAGTCCTCAGCACCAAGAGCGATCCCAAAGGGCGCATGACGCTCTACGATCTGCTGCCCCCGCAGTATAAGAATCTTCACTATGTCGGGCGCCTCGACAACGACAGCGAAGGCCTCATCATCATGACCAACGACGGGACGCTCACGCAGAAGCTGACGCACCCCAGTCACAAGGTGGACAAAGAGTACCTCGTGCAGACGGACCGCCCGTTCCGCCGCGAGATGGTCGCCAAGCTTCTCAAAGGCATCCCGCTGGAGGAAGGCCTCGCGAAAGCGGTGGCCGTGCATCCGATTTCCCCGCGCCGTCTCGCGGTGATCCTCCAGCAGGGCATGAACCGGCAAATCCGGCGCATGTTCGACGCCCTTGGATTCAGCGTGGAGCGGCTCGTGCGGTCCCGTATCGGCAGCCTCACGATGGAGCACATCAAGCCGGGCAAATGGCGTCTGCTGCGTCCGGATGAGATTGCCAAGCTCGTTCAGCCTCCCGGGAAGCATCGCCCGGCCCCGGCCCGCGAAGAGGAAGCGGAGTAACCGTTATTTCTTTTCCACCGCCGCCAGCTTGCGCAGTGCGGGCACATAGCCGCGGCCAATGCTGTGACGTTCCAGCACATCCGCCGGCATGGAAAAGGAGCGCTCCTTTACCCAGTGGATCCCCAGTTCCAGTAGTTCGCCGGTGAGCGAGGAGGCGACATCGTCATTCAATGTGCCATCGCTGCTGAGATACTTCGGCGTGCCGCCGTGCCGGAAGGTCTTCGCGGCTTTCATAAACCCGTCGATACCGGGCACGCGATCAATGAAGGGAATGCCGCTGTCTTTGAGCGCTGAGAGGTCGAGCGTTACCGGGTCCAGTTGGTGAATACAGCGCCAGTGACGCCCGGCGAGTGCTTTATCGAGCTCCCTGTGAAAGATTTCATCCCCGGTGACGGAGGTTCCGAAGGTCAGCACCCCCTGCACTTCCACCTTCTCATCAAAGATCAGCCGGGCCGCCGCCATCGTGGCCAAACCGCCTCCAAGGCTGTGCCCCGTGAGCCATATCCGGGCGCGCGGAAACTGTGTGCGCAGGGCAGTCAACTTCGTCAGCAGATCGGGCCACAAAGCGCTGCAGGTCATCCCAAAGCCGCCATGCACCCGGCCAGGCACTTTGCCTGACAGTTCAATCGGCTGAGCCCAGGCATCGGTGATGATGTCTGCGAGGTTGATCTCGGTACCGCGGAAGGCGATCACAATAAGTTCCTCACCTCCGGCAATGAACGCCTGCGGTCCGGGCTCACCTTCCTCGAAGTGAAACGACTTCGGGATGGTGAGCGGGAAAGTGAGCGGCTCAAACGTGGTGCAGCGCAGCACTTTCTTCACCACTTCCGCTACGCCGGTGTCACCGTATGCAAGCGATGAGGCCTCAGCCAGCACCAGGGCATTGACCGCGCTCCATTCGGCAGCCACAGGATTCATGGGCGGCGGCAGCATGTCCTCTGCGGGCGAGCGCAGCAGGAAGAGCAATCCAGTGACGGCAACGACAAGGAGGGTCAGTCGTGAGGGCTTCATAGTGGGCCGAGCATGCGGCGGTTCCTTCCAGCCGGCAATGCGGATTCACTCTGTCGCACAGACCCCGCGGCCTCAGGATGCGGGCTTCTTTTCTTCAGGCTTTTTCGGCGCGGGCTTTTTCGCGGTCGGTTTTTTCGCCACGGGCTTCTTCGCGGGAGCCGCAGCCTTCTTCGGGGCCGCGCCGCCAAGCTTTACGTTCATGCCGGTGCGGTCGATCATGGCATCGACGCTGCCGTCCTTGCCTTTGTCGAACTGCTTGAGCGGACCTTTCGGGTCCTTTTTGAAGTCAGCCTCCACAGCTTTGAACTCATCGAGATCAATCTCAAAATTCCCGTCTTTATCGTAGGGCTTGAGCACTCCGACGCTCTCCTCATCAACCATGTCTGTCTTCACCACGGGCTTTTTCGCCGCAGGTTTTTTCGCCGCAGGAGCCGGTTTGGGCTTTTGGGCATCTTCGGCATGCGCCAGCACGCCGAAGGAAAGGAGCGCAGTAAGGAGAATGGAAAGGGTCTTCATGGTAATGACCGCATAAGATAAGATTGCGCGCCGGAAGTCAAAGCAGGAATCAGGTCGCAGCCTGACCATACTGCGGGCCGCGAGTTCCATCGGGTTACCGCGGAGCCGGGGGCGCAGCCGGCTCTCCGGGCGCCGGAACAGGCACGGGGTTTCGCAATGCCTTTTCGACTTCCTGACGCATTTGTGGCGGCAGTCCACTCAACACCTTTTCCAGCTCTTCATTGCTGAGAGAACCCTCCGAAAGAGCAATCGGCGGCGCGCCCGCCCCGGCACCGCCGATGACTTTGCCATCTGCACCGATCTTGAGGAGGTGTCGCGTAATGCGGGCGAGCGGGTCGCTGGCAGCAACCGGCTGCGGGGCTTCATGCTGACCCAGGATCGCCGTGGTCTCGTGCTGCTGTCCTTTCCTGAAGTAGGTGAGTTTCACCGGATCGTCCTTTTTGTGATTGGCGATGAGGACCGCCAGCTGACGGGTGGTGATGATGATCTGGTCGTCGATCCTGCTCAGCACATCGCTCTCCATTAGCCCGGCCTTTGCTGCGGGGCTGTCCGGTGCCACGGCGGCAACCAGCAGACCGGTATCCGGCGGCAGCGGGAGCTGCGCACTCAACTCGCGGCTCAACTCCGTGGTCGCCACGCCGAGATAAGTCACCGGCCCACTGCGCACTGGCATCTTTTCCTGATAGCCGAAGGGCTCAAGAAATCCGCCGGCGTCTTTCAGATCGACGATGCGGGTTTCTTTCTTTCCGTTGATGTCGGTGGTGATGACCACCTTGCCCTGCAGGGCCGCAGCCACCGCTGGATCATGCAGATTCAACTCCGGAGCCCCGGCAGAAGGAGGGGACGGCGCTTTTGGGGCGGGTGCGGCGGAGTCATTGCCCGCAGGGGCCGGCGGAGTCTCGGGAACAGCGGGCACCGGTGGTTCCTGCGCGGTCGTATAGAGCGCGCATCCCAGCAAAGCAGCAGCGAAGAGTCGGGAATTCATAGAGCGAAACAGATCAATAAGTTGTTAACACGACCGGTACAATTTCCTCGCGCACCGTCGCCTCGCGCACCGGGCTGCGGCCGTTTTCCCCGGTATAAACATTGTCATCCAGCCACGTCGCGTGCATGAGGCGCACGGGGCGGCTTTGCGCATCCCGCGCGATGCCCAGATTGCGCACGCCCAGCAGCTGCTGGTTGCTCTGCAAAGGCGGTGGCGGCGCCCCGCGAGTCACGGTATTCGCCCCGGGCCCGGCAGTCTGCTGCTGGGGCTGGACAGGCGGCTCCGGCACCAGCAGCTTAAATGCAGCCACCGCACAGGCGACCGCTGCCGCCATGGAGAAAGCACGGAAGGTGAGGAATCGCACCTGCACAGGACGCGCCGGGGCGACAGGCTGCGGCAGGCTGGCAGGCTGCAGGGCCAGAAGCCGCTGCATCAGTTCAGTACGGGGTTTGGCAGGACGAAAGCGGGCCAGAAGCTCGGCCGCCGGATCATGTTCGGAGGGCTCGTTCATAGCAGCACGGGAGAGAGGGATTTTTTCAAAAGACCAAGGGCGGTGCGGTAACGTGTGGCCGCTGTTCCCTGCGGAATGCCGAGAATGGCCGCCACTTCCGCAAAGGTCTGGCCGCCCCATATTTTCAACGTGATGACCTCGCAGAGGTCCTGCGGCAGGGTGCGCACGGCCTCCTCCAGCAGCATCGCCGTTTCACGGTCATGCACCGCAGAGTCGAACCACACGTCATTATCCGGTGCCGAAGCCTCCTCGCGGCGCGCCCGCCGGTCGTGCCGGCGCCCGAGATCAATGGCCCGGCGGCGGATGGTGGCAAAAACGAGTGCGGATTCCGGCCGGCCACCGCTGCGCTGCCACGACTCCACCAGCGCATCCTGCAGCACATCCTCCGCATCGTGATCGGAGCGGGTCTGCTGTCGGGTAAACAGGAGGAATCGCGAGGCATTCTCAGTGATCCAGGTTTCCCATGCGGTGGAGGATTCTTCGGACAAGGCAGAAGGACTTTGGTTCACCTCATCAGCGCCGCCGCGCGGCGGATTTATGTAACCGGGTGCTGCACGGGACAAAATTGATGTCGGCTCCTGCACAACAGGCGGCCCGGCTCATTTCCTCTCTCCATCTGTTTCCGCTTCCGTTCGACTGAATCATGTGGCTGTAAAGCCAGCCTCACGGCCCACCTTGCGACTCATGGCAACCACAGCCTTCAATACCTTCGGCCTTTCGCACGCGACCGCAGTGCTGGCCACCGCAGCACTGGCCGTCTGGCTTATCCGGCTAAACCGTTCCCGGCAGGCATCGCCCCGGCTTAAACAACGCGTGAACAACACCATGGCCGTGGCACTGATCGTTTCAGTCGCGATGGATCCACTGCTCACATGGATGCGACACCGGTCCAATCCTGAGGAGGCGCTTCTGCTCCTGCGCCGCGATGCCCTGCCGATTCACCTTTGTGATATCGTCTCCATGGTGCTGGCGGCGGCACTCCTGTTTCGCCATCAGCGCTCCGCTGAGCTGGGCTATCTCTGGGGAATGGCCGGCACACTGCAGGGATTGATTACCCCCACACTGCAGTATGACTGGCACGCCCCGGAGTACTACGCCTTCTTCATCCAGCACGGCGGGGTCCCGGCTTCAGCCCTGGCGCTGGCCTTTGGCTGCGGCCTGCATCCGCAGAAAGGCGCGCTCTGGCGCGCCATGAAATGGAGCTGGGTTTACATGGCGGGGGCTTCCCTGCTGAATTTTCTGCTCTCGACCAATTATGGCTATTTCAACGCCCGTCCTGATGTGCCAAGCCTGCTCGATGCCATGGGACCATGGCCGTGGTATCTGCTCACGCTACAGGCGGTAGGACTGCTTTTTTTCTTCATCCTGCTCCTGCCATGGCGAAAGCACTTCCACGCGGGCACATAACAAAAAAGGTGCCGGATTACCGGCACCCTTTTGTGCAGAATGAGAACGGAGCGGCTTCGCCTTAAACGGTGCGGCGCTTCCGCTTGAGTTTGAGCTGAGCAAGGCTGTTGGCGATCGCGGCTTCCACGGCCGCAATCTCTTCGGCACCGAGATTTGGGGCGTCCTTGAGACGCTCCTGCGCACGGGCGAGAGCAGCCTCCACAACATGCTCGTCAATTTGGGCATCCCCAACGGCCATGTCGGTCAGGACATTGACGTGGTCGCCCTGGATTTCGGCAAAGCCGGAGCCGATGGCCAGCTCATGCGTGCTGCCGTCCTTCGCCTTGTAGCGAAGCTCACCCGGGATGAGCGTGCTGACCAGATTACTGTGGTGCGGCAGCACATCCATCTCGCCAAGGCCGCCCGGAAGGACGACATCGGTGACTTCATCGGAGAAGGCTTTGCCCTCAGGGGTTACGATTTCGAGGCGGAAGGCCATGTGATTTTGGATTTGTGATTTTAGATTTAAGATTTGGCCCTGGCTGCGGATCAGAAATGGACCCGCAAATCTAAAACCTCCAATCTTAAATCTTCAATGCCTACGACTTGGACACGCTGTCAATGCCGCCCTTCATGTAGAAGTTGGCTTCCGGCACATCGTCGTGCTTGCCATCGAGGATTTCGGCGAAGCCCTTCACCGTGTCCTTAACGGAAACGTATTCACCCTTGGTGCCGGTGAAGATTTCCGCCACGTGGAACGGCTGGGAGAGGAAGCGCTGGAGCTTACGGGCGCGGAAGACGGTGAGCTTGTCCTCTTCGCTGAGTTCGTCCATGCCGAGAATGGCGATGATGTCCTGAAGGTCCTTGTAGCGCTGGAGCACGCGCTGCACGCCGCGGGCGACGCGATAGTGCTCTTCGCCAACGATTTCCGGCGCGAGCGCCTTCGACACGGAAGCGAGAGGATCCACCGCCGGGTAAATACCGAGTTCCGCGAGGGAGCGCTCCAGCACGACCGTGGAGTCAAGGTGAGCAAAGGTGTTGGCCGGAGCGGGGTCGGTAAGGTCGTCCGCGGGAACATAAACCGCCTGGAAGGAAGTGATGGAACCGGTCTTGGTGGAGGTAATGCGTTCCTGCATCTGCCCCATTTCCGCGGCCAGCGTCGGCTGGTAACCCACCGCGGACGGCGTGCGTCCGAGAAGCGCAGATACTTCAGAACCGGCCTGAGAGAAACGGAAAACATTGTCCACGAAGAAGAGTACGTCCTGGTTCTTTTCGTCGCGGAAATATTCCGCCATGGACAGTGCGGAGAGGGCCACACGGAGACGGGCACCAGGGGGCTCATTCATCTGGCCGTAAACGAGCGCCACCTTGGAACCGGGTTCACAGAAGTAACCACCCTGCTCGTTCTTCACGATATCGTGGCTGTTCTTCTTCACCTTGATAACCTCAGACTCGATCATTTCATGATAGAGGTCATTCCCTTCGCGGGTACGCTCACCCACGCCGGCAAACACGGAGTAACCACCGTGGCCTTTGGCGATGTTGTTGATCAGTTCCATGATGACGACCGTCTTGCCAACGCCCGCGCCACCGAAGGCGCCAACCTTACCACCCTTGGTGAAGGGGCAGATGAGGTCGATGACCTTAATGCCGGTTTCGAGGATCTGCGCCGAGGGATTCTGGTCAACGAGCGCAGGTGCCGGGCGGTGAATCGAATAACGCTTTTCGGTAACCGGAGCCGCCTGGTCATCGCAGGCGTCGCCCGTCACGTTGAAAATACGGCCGAGGACTTCTTCTCCGACGGGCACACTGATGGGTGCTCCGGTGTCCTTCACGTCCATGCCCCGCTTGAGACCTTCCGTGGAGATCATAGCAATCGAGCGAACCCATCCGTCACCAAGGTGCTGCTGCACTTCGCAGACGAGGCGCACGGGTTTGCCGGCCTGCTCGAAATTGATCTCCAGCGCGTTGTAGATGGCGGGAAGCTTGCCGGAGGCGGAGAAATCAACGTCCACAACGGGACCGATGACCTGGACGATTTTGCCGATGTTGCTCATGGGTGGATTTAAGATTGTAGATTGAAGATTGAAGAGGGTTTTGCCTGTGGCATGCTATTCGAGGGCCATCTTGGCGGTAGTGATTTCGAGGAGTTCGCTCGTAATCGCGGCCTGACGCTGCTTGTTGTACTCAAGACTCAGGTCCTTGAGCATCTGCTTGGCGTTGTCGGTCGCATTCTTCATGGCGACCATCCGGCTGGAGTGCTCGGAGGCACGGGCTTCGAGCACCATCTGATACAGCGTGTTATTGACGTACTGCGGCAGGATCGTGGCAAAGACTTCGCTGGTGCTGGGCTCGAAGGTGTATTCCAGCACCGGACCGGTGGAGGCATCCGCCACATCACCGGTGCCCATGCCTTCATAGCTGCGCTTGCCGCCAAGTGTCACCGGATTGATCGGCAGCAACTGCTCGACGGAAGGGACCACTGTGACCGTATTCACGAAGTTATTGAAGGCCACCAGAACGCGGCTGTATTCGCCCGTGAGATAGCGGTCCTGGATGAACTTGCCGACAGTGCGCACTTCAAGGAATTTCGCAGGATCCTTGACCTGGAAGTCAGCGGTGAGGTTCTTCTTCACACGCGCGAGAGCGGCGGCACCTTTGCGGCCGATGGTGACGTATTCCACGTCCGTGCCAAAGTCCGACTGGGAGACTTTGCGCAGCAGATTGGTGTTGAGGGCGCCGCAGAGGCCCTTGTCACTGGTGATCACCAGAACAAGCGTCTTTTCACCTTTGCCGGGAGAAAAGAACGGGTGGGCGTTCTCCCCGGCCTGTTCCTTGAGGCTGACAAGCACCTTGTTCATGAGGTCGGCGTAGGGCCGGCCGCTCGTGGCCTGGTCCTGCGCTTTCTTCATCTTCGCAGCCGCGACCAATTGCATGGCTTTCGTAATCTGGGCCGTGTTCTTGACCGACTTGATGCGGCGGCGGAGGTCGCGGGTGGAGGGCATCTGGATTTAAGATTTGCGATTTATGATTTACGATTTGGCCGGGAGCCGGTCGAAATCACTTCCACGAGCCTTTGAAGTCTTCGATCGCGGACTTGATGTCGGCTTCGACATTGTCGAGGGCCTTCTCGTTGCCGAGTTTCTCGAGGAGAGCTTCCTTGCGGGTGTTCAGGTAGTCTTCAAGCTTCGCCTGGAAGTCCTTCACGCGGTCCACAGGCACGCTGTCGAAGTAGCCCTTCTGCATGGCGTAGAGGGTGATAACCATAATCGGGAGGCTCTTCGGCTGATACTGCTGCTGCTTGAAGAGTTCCACGATGCGCGCACCGCGGTCGAGCTTGGCCTTGGTGCCGGCGTCGAGGTCGGAACCGAACTGAGCAAAGGCCGCGAGTTCACGGAACTGAGCGAGGTCGAGCTTCGTAGTGCCGGAGACCTTCTTGATCGCCTTCGTCTGGGCGGCGGAACCGACCCGGGAAACGGAAAGACCGACGGAAATAGCCGGACGGATGCCCTGATAGAACAGGTCGGTTTCGAGGAAGATCTGTCCGTCGGTGATGGAGATCACGTTTGTAGGAATGTAGGCGGACACGTCGCCAGCCTGCGTTTCGATGATTGGGAGCGCGGTCATGGAGCCGCCGCCGTAGTTTTCACTGACGCGGCAGGAACGCTCGAGCAGACGGGAGTGGAGATAGAACACATCACCAGGATACGCTTCACGGCCCGACGGGCGCTTCAGAATGAGGGACACCTGGCGGTAGGCGACGGCCTGCTTGGAAAGGTCATCGAACACGATGAGCACGTCCTGCCCCTGGTCCATGAACCACTCACCGATGGCACAACCGGCATACGGAGCGAGGTATTGGTTCACCGCAGAGTCGGAGGCGGAGGCGGAAACGATACAGGTGTATTCCATGGCACCGGCGTCTTCGAGCGTCTTCACCACCCGGGCGATGTTCGACTGCTTCTGGCCGATGGCGACGTAGATACAATAGAGGGGCTTGTGACCCTGGAGTTTGCCCTGCTCCGCAGCCTTGTTCTGCTTGGCCTGGGAAATGATGGTGTCCACGGCGATGGTGGTCTTGCCGGTGGAGCGGTCACCGATGATCAACTCACGCTGACCACGACCGATGGGAATCATGGCGTCAATGGCCATAATGCCGGTCTGCACCGGGACGGACACCGACTTACGGGCGATAATGCCAGGGGCGAGCTTTTCGACGGGATACTGGGTTTCACCTTTGATCTCACCTTTGCCGTCGATGGCCTGACCGAGCGCGTTCACGACGCGGCCGAGGAGGCTCTTGCCGACGGGCACGCTAAGGAGCTTGCCTGTGGTCTTTACTTCGTCGCCGGCCTTCACGTTTTCGCCGGAGCCGAGGATAACGCAGCCAACTTCCGTTTCTTCGAGGTTCAGCGCGAGGCCGAAGACGCCGCCGGGGAACTCAACCATTTCGTTGAGCATGACGTCGGAAAGGCCTTCGATACGGGCAGCGCCGTCACCGATTTCACGGACAACGCCGACGTTGGAGCGGCTGGCCTCGGTCTTGAGACCGGCGATTTGAGATTCGAGTTCCTGAAGAATGTTGCTCATGGGTTCAGAGAGAATTTAAAAGGTGATAGAAAATGAGAGAGATGATTAACCAAGAAGGGCATTGCTGAGGCGGTCGAGGCGGGCCTTGAGACTGCCGTCCCAAACAGAGGAGCCCAGCTTGACGCGCATGCCGCCGATCAATTCAGGATTGTGGCGGAATTCTGCGGTGACGTCATCGCCGTGCACAGCGCGGATCCGGCCGCGGATTTCGTCACACTGCTCGCTGGAAAGAACGGTGGCATTCTCCACCAGCGCATGGCGCTTTTGCACTTCCAGACGCAGCATGCGCTGATATCCGCTGAGAATGCCGAGATAATGCCGCGGCTTTTCCGCCAGAATGCGGGCCACGATTTGACGCGCCGTGTCCTCGTTCACCCGGCCGTTACGCATGGTAAGGCGGATGAGCTGGCGGGCGGTGCGCTTGGCTTCTTTGCTGATTTTCATGCGGCGTCCGGTTGGCGGATCAGTTGTTGGAAATCTGCGCGAGGGCCTCCTGATTCAGGCGGGCCTGATCTTCATCAGTGAGGGCCTTGCCGGAAACACGGCCTGTGGCGGCAACCACAAGGCGGCCAAAGTCGCGCTTCAACTCGCCCATGACACGGGCACGGTCGAGTTCCGCAGCTTCGCGGGCTTTCGCAATGATGTCCGCGGCTTCACCCACAGCGCGCTGGCGCTCGGATTCAGCAAGAGAGGCGGCGGCATCTCGGGCTTCTTTGACGAGGCGGTCCGCATCAGCATTGGCCTTTTGGATCAATTCGGCGGACTGAGCCTCGGAGGAGGCGAGATTCTGTTTGATCTGCTTCAGATTGTCCTCGCCTTCTGCAATGCGGCGGCGGCGCTCTTCGAGAAGGGAGCCGACGGGACCAAAGGCAAATTTCTTCAGGATGAAGTAAACGATCAGGAAGATCAGCATCTGCGCGACGATCTTCGGGGTATCGATACCGAGTGTTTTGATGATTTCACCCATGGGAGGCGGAGAGTTGGAAGCAGAAAGGTTGCAGGAGAGGAGAAAGAGTCCGCAGACCGGCGGCTGCCTGCGCAGCCGCCGGTCGCGGGGGAATTCTTAGCGGCCGCCGAGAGCGACGATGAATGCGTAAATGGCGATCGCTTCTGCGAGCGCCATGCCGATGATGGAGATAACGAGGATGTTACCGAAGGCACCGGGGTTGCGGCCGACGGCCTGAGCAGCGCCGAAGCCGATGAGACCGATACCGAGACCAGCACCAGCACCGGCAACGCCGAGGGTGAAGGATCCGTTGGTGGCAGCAAACTTGGCGGTTTCAGCCGTGGCTTCTGCGAGCATGGAGATGGTTTCCATCATAGTAGTGTGTTCTGTTTAGTGTTGTTGTGTTTTGTTGCGCGCGACTGCCCACGGTCAGGCCATGGTCACAGCCGCAAAAGGCTTAGTGAGCGTGCTCCTCCCCGTGCTCTTCGTCGTGAGTGGTGGAGAGCTTGATGAAGACGGCATTCAGCAGGGCAAAAACCATCCCCTGAAGGACACCGACGAGGATTTCGAGGAAGTAGAAAGGCAGCTGAAGCAGGACGCTGGCGATGAAGTCCACGACCGCGATCTTGGTTTGCACCAAAGCTCCCATCGTGTGCAGGAGGTTCTCACCGGCAAAGATATTGCCGTAGAGTCGCAGCGAGAGTGTCATCGGACGGAAGACGATGGAAATCATTTCGATGACGCCGACCACGATAAAAATAGGCATCAAACCGAACTTGAGCGCCCCCTGAAGACCACCTTTCGGGCCGAAGGTGTGGTGAATGAATCCACCGAAGCCAATTTCCCGGATCGTGATCACGAACCACACGAATAGAGAAACCAAGGCAATGGCGATGGTCATGTTCATGTCGGCGGTGGCCGGGCGCAGAAGCGGGGTGGCAATGTGACTGCTGGACCACTCGCCGCTCTTCAGATGCGGATCGAAGCCGATCGTGCCGATACCGGGCATCAGACCGCACCAGTTGGAAACAGTCACGAAAATGAAAATGGTCGCCAGCAACGGAAACGCCTGCGGGGTCACTTTGGGCCCGAGGATGTTCTCGGTCTGCTTGTAGAGAAACTCGACGATGAACTCGACGGCATTTTGCTTTTTGCCGGGGATGAGCTGCGGATTCTTCATCGCTCCGCGGACGAACCACAGGATCAATCCGGTCACCAGGCCGGCCACGAGGATTGAGTTCGTGAAAATAGAGAGGAACCCTTCTTTGGCGAGAATCGGCAGAGCGTCATTGGCCACACCATGCCCGCCGTCACCGGCGGCAAACGCTGACAGAGTGGGGAGCAGTGTGAAGAGTAAGACTAGACTGCGCGACATGGCAGAGTGGGTTCGGCGAAAATTCATTGGCCCGCGCGGGATGGGGGATTACGCGGGGATTTCGGGGGCGAAGCGCGGTTTTATGCGATGCCCCGCGGCCACGCAACCTGAATTTGTGAAATTTTTCACAAGCCTGTCAAATCCGCCTCCAGAAAGGCTTCGCCGCCGCCTTCCGCGGGTCAGTTTTCGCGCTTTAGATCAGGCCTGCCACCCGCCGGGCATCTCTGTTTGCTTTTCCCTCCGCCCGGGTGTTGGTGCGCCGCAACGCACCCTTCATGAGCCAGCATTCCGACCTCCCCCCGAATCCCCGGGAAGCCCGCCGCGGCTACACCCCGCCCACACTTTGGTCCCTCTTTCCGCTGACGGTCTTCCTCGCGGTCGTTTCGATCATGGTGGCCGGGTTGACCAACGTCGGCGACAAGGCGGAGGACAAAGCCGGTTTCCTGTTCTTCTCCGAGCCTCTCACCGAAGAGCAGGAGCATTTCCTGATCCAGAAAATCCTCATGGAGCGTGCCGCCGAAGCCTCGGAGCGCCTCTCGAAGAATCCGGAAGCGGAGTATCTCGACGGCATTCTGTCCGACAGG
>Ga0315905_10003580_pt1 | contig 16000 bp, 13 predicted proteins | sample LakEriMetagenome_5_FD_203522 | JGI IMG/M metagenome (GOLD analysis project Ga0315905, IMG submission 203522) | Freshwater fungal communities from buoy surface, Lake Erie, Ohio, United States - Buoy 4 MA121 | ecosystem: Environmental > Aquatic > Freshwater > Lake | place: USA: Lake Erie, Ohio... | reverse complement strand
CCTCGGGACGTTCGGTGCCCATGCCGGTTGCCGGCGGGGGCGTCATTGGTCCAGCGGCGTTGGCGTCGAAGTCTTGGGTGCGGGCGGAATCATCAGGCATGACCCCTTGACGATGACACAGATTGAGGCGGCTTCGCAGCCGAGTTTCGGAAATATCCGATGAACTCGCCGGAACCTCTCAGCGACGAGGACGCCCAAGGGCTTCTTGGGCCGCAGTCGCAACGTGGGTTCCTGCCCGATCGAAGACTCGAGCGATCGACAGTCCGCGCGCATCGGCCATTCCCTGGCCATCGAGAGTGAAGCAGAGCCAGTCATCGACTCGAAGCGGACGGTGGAACCAGAGGACATGGTCGAGGCTCGCCGTCATCAGTTTTTCGAAATCGCCGATGAGACTGTGTCCGGTAAGTGCAGCTCCGAGAAGATGCTCGTCGGAGAGGTACGCGAGCGCGCAGGCATTCATCACCGGGTCGTCACCAAACGATTCAGTTGCGCGCATCCACGCGAGTGTTGCCATGCCATGAGTATCTCTTTGCGCGCGGGTTTGGAAGAACAACGGTGTTTCTTCGTCTTCCAAATCATCTGGTTGTGGCGCGTCGCTGGGCAGAAATGTTGCTTCGCGTTCTTCGCTTTCCTCCGGAGTGTGAAAACTCGCGATGCAATTGAGAATCGCTCCTCCGGATTGCGATGCCACGACCTGGCGAGTCGAAAACGAACGTCCATCGCGGATTCGTTGCACTTCGTAGAGAACCGGAGCGGCTTCGTCGCCTTGTCTGACGTAATAAGCGTGCATCGAGTGCGGGACCTGACCATCGTGAACGGTCATGGCTGCAGCGCGGAGAGCCTGTGCGATTGCTTGGCCTCCGTAGATGCGTCCCCAACCAGTGTGAGCGCTGGGTGCGAGGAACGCATCGGGACTCACTGCATCAAGGGTGAGCAATGTGCGTAGATCGGTCGCAAGGGGGAGTTCAAGAGTCACCCGATGAGCCTGCCACGACTCCGATAGCCGAATCACGCTGCGGGTGAGGGGCTTGTTGCTAACGAAGAACTCTTCTCCATCCACCCATCTGGGGTGTGAGCCTTCTACCGTTTTCTGCGTCGTCGACTCCCGGCGATTCCTTTCACCCCAAGGGGCATCTATGACTATGAGCAAAAAGCTCATCGCCGAGGCGATCGGCACGTTCTGGCTCGTGCTCGGTGGCTGCGGTAGCGCCGTATTGGCAGCAAAGTTCGGCTCCGACCTCGAGGGACCCTTCCTGGGTATCGGGCTTGTTGGCGTTTCTTTCGCATTCGGCCTCACTGTTCTGACTATGGCCTACGCGGTTGGTCACATTTCCGGTGGTCACTTCAACCCGGCCGTCACCATCGGCCTGTGGGTCTCGAAGCGATTCCCGACCAAGGAAGTCGCTCCGTATGTGGTCGTTCAGGTGATCGGCGCAATTCTCGCTGCACTTACGATCTGGGCGATTGCTTCTGGTCGTGCTGGCTTCGATCTCAAGGTCAACGGTCTTGCTGCAAATGGTTACGGCGATCATTCGCCTGGTGGGTTCAACCTCACAGCTGCTCTCATTACCGAAATCGTGATGACCGCAGGCTTCTTGTTCGTGATCCTCGGGACCACGGCAAAGAAGGCGGTTGGTGCAGCAGCACCGATGGCGATTGGTTTCGCCCTCGTGCTTATCCACCTCATCTCAATCCCGGTCACCAACACGTCAGTGAACCCCGCTCGTTCAACTGGTCCCGCAGTTGTGCAGGGTGGTTGGGCGATCGGTCAGTTGTGGCTGTTCTGGGTCGCTCCGATTGTTGGCGCAGTTATCGCAGGTTTGGTGTGGCGATTCCTTAGCCCGTCCGACAGCGTTCTTGACGAAGAACCAGCAGAAGCACGCGCCTACTGATTGAGTCGTTCAATCGGTTGGAAATAAAAATGGCCCGGCACGCAATGGTGTGCCGGGCCACTTTTCGTTGCGAAGTCGTCGACTCAGGTGTTGGGCTGAGTTCTCAGGCCACTACCCGCGAATTCCAGGAACCCGATCATGCCAATTGCATGCACTCTCAAGTTCTGACGCAAGCCGGATCAGTAGGTCCTCTCGGCCAAAACCGGCAACGAGTTGGATACCGACGGGCAATCCGTCTTCTGTCCACCACAGCGGCAGCGAAATCGCCGGTTGGCCGGTGACATTGAACTGAGCGGTGTACTGCATGATCGCCGTGACCCGACCCAGTCCTTCGATTGGATCACTAAGCCAACCGATCTTTGGTGGCGGGCTATTGAGCACCGGTGTGCAGAGGATGTCGTAGCCGTTTGGATTGAGTTCGTTCTTCCACCATGTGGACATGCGCCTCGACCATTCCTGTTGCCAGAAAATTGCATCGAGGTACTGCGGCGCAGTGAATGATCGCCCAATTGTTGCAAACATCCAGTTTCGTTCTTCGACGTCTTCGTCGGTGATCTCGCGACCGAGTTCGCGGCCCCATGTGTCGAGATCGTGTGCAACATGTGCCGCAATCACGGTCGTAAATGCGTCGGTGAATCGCGCATCGCTCATGGCTTCAGGATGCGAGTCTTCGATCTTGTGTCCGAGTTGTTCGAGCAGTGACACAGTGAATCGGATTGCGTTTGTCATTTCACCGGATGTCTCAACGTCGGGAAGGAGTGGATGATCTAGGACACCGATCTTTAGCGAGCCGGGTTCGCGACCAACTTCAGCAGCGAGTGGGCCTGGGAGTGCTGGTGCTGCGTACGCATCACCCGGCATTGGTCCAGCAATTGCATCGAGAAGCGCCGCGGTATCGCGCACCGTTCGCGTGACAACGCCGTTGGCCGTGGAACCCGCCCATGAATCGTTAATGGCTGGTCCGAGGGGAACTCGCCCACGGGTTGGCTTCAGGCCAACGAGACCGCATTCACTTGCGGGGATACGAATGGAACCGCCGCCGTCACTCGCATGTGCAGCAGGGACCATTAGCGATGCGACCGCCGCTGCTGACCCACCTGATGAACCGCCGGTTGAGTAGTCGGTGTTCCACGGATTGCGTGAGATCCCGTGTGATTCAGGCTCAGTGGTAATCGTCGTACCGAATTCGGGTGTGTTGGTGCGACCAACGATGACAAGTCCCGCAGCCCGAAAACGAGTTGTGATGTAGTCGTCGCGATCGGAAATGAAGTTTGCGTTCTTGAGGAATGCAGTTCCGGCGTGATGGGGGTCGCCGATGCTTCGAGTCTCAAGGTCTTTCAGCAGGAAAGGCACACCGCGAAAGGGGCCGTCGGGGAGAGTGCCAGCAGCTTCTGCGCGCGCTTTTTCAAAACGCTCATGAATGACCGCGTTCAGTTGCGGATTGATCGCTTCGATGCGCGCTATTGCAGCATCAACAATTTCTGCAGCGGAAACATCGCCGTTGCGGACGAGTTCCGCCTGTGCAGTTGCATCGAGCCGGGGAAGATCTGTTGGAAGCGCCATATCCGGAACTTATCGCCGCGCCACTGCGCGTGCTGATAGTCAGGCTGGCTGAGTCCGCAGAATCTCCATCGCCGTTGCGTAGAACGAACCGTATGCATCCTGAGGGATTTCAGGGAAGGCTGCACCTACGAGTCCTGCTCCCATTGGGTTTACCGACCAAAACCACACCGCAACTTCAGCGTCGATGTCGGAACGGATCAGACCTTCGCCTTGAGCATTTCTCACGAAATCCGCCATGGCAGCAAGAGTTGCGTCTTGGAGTGGACCCACGGCCGCAGCGACTTCAGGTTCGTGCCGTGCTGCGTCGCGAGCAGCGAGTCGGAGTCCACGGCTGTTGTCACCGGTATCGCTATTGACGCGAAGGATGAAATCGCTGAGCGCTGGTTTGGAAATTGAAGAAGACGAAGCGAGTGCTTGAACCAGATGAACGCCGAGTATCTCAACGTCCGGACCAAGTTTGGTGGCGATGACCTCGTTCATGAGGCCCGCCTTGCCCGCGAATCGGTTGTAAATAGCGCCGGTCGTGAGTTGGGCACGGCGCGCTATGTCAGCCACTGCGGCAGCTTCATAACCCATTTCGGCAAAAACTTCGGCTGCTGAATCGACGAGGGCGACATAAATCTTGTCTTGGTCGTCGTGGACAACGCTGGGAACGTTCGGCGCTGTGCGTGCCTTGAGGGGGGTTTGAAGAGGAAGCGGAGTTGAGAAGGGGACGTTCATGACAATCATCCGCGTGTACGCGTTAAGCGCTTTCTCTCCGCGTTTCGGTGGCTCGCTCACTAAGCCAAAGAAGTAGGAGCCAACCCATGTGGCAGCACGCATCAGTACCTGGACTCGGGGGTCTTGATCGTTTCGTGCGTCACCATTTGCCGCTGCTTTTTCGCGTTCGGCTGCCGCGACCGCGGTTCGACGGCGGAGAAACCCGTAGACCGACTCACGGAGAGACGGGGTGTGTCGCGCTGCCAAGAGGAGTTCGGCAACGACACCAAGTTGTCCGAAGTCGAGTTTGGGCGGTTCGTCTGAACCTGACCAGAAAGCGAGAGCCTCTGCATCGGTTTGCGCTCCAAGAACGGGTTCAATCCGTTCCTTGAGGAGAGCATCGACAAGGGCTTCTTTCGTGGGGAAGCGGTTGTAGATGGCGCTAGTGGCGAGTCCGCAGTTGCCGGCAACGGTTGTGAGCGCCATTGCGTCGTAGCCCACCCGTCGGAGTTCCGCAGCAGCGGCATCAAGTAATTCGATTCGCAGCTCTGCAGAGCGTTGACGACTGACTTTGACCATGGCGGAACCCCAATTGCTAACGGGCAAAAGTGCGGCCTATTTCCAAGAAGAATAGATGTTCTTCGTACAATAGCCCATGAGCCATAACGAGATGAACGGTAGATGAACGCAAAGCCCCCGTTCTCCGGACGAGTAATCAGCGGACGAGTGTTGGCCCGCTCAACTACGCGGGTTGACCAGTGATGGCTCGGCCTCCGCGACTGTCGCGCTTGACGCCGCTCGGGTCTTTGGCAACGGCCCCGGCAACGAGCACATAGGAAATGCCCTGAGACATCTGCGCCGGCTTCTCGACGGTTGATGTATCGGCGATCGTTGCAGGATCAAAAATGGTGATGTCGGCATCTGCGTCCATTTGGAGTCGACCTTTTCGGGCGAGCATCGGGACGCGGGCGTCAAGGCGCTTAGCCGGAAGGATCGTGCACTTCGCAAGTGCGTCCATCAGTGAAAGCGCACCCATATCGCGCACATATGGTCCGAGAAGGCGAGAGAAACAACCGGCACCGCGGGGATGGTTGTTGTTCGACGACTCAGGGATCGCGTCGGAGCCAACCAGCGACCATGGCGCGCTGAGCGCGGCATTGACATCCTCTTGCGGTATCGCATAGGCGACCACGAGTTTGTTTTGTGCTTGATATTTCTTGAACGATTCGGGCGTGAGGCGTTCAGACGAGCCTGCGAGTTGAAGGTCGTTGTAGGAGATGCGGAATCTCGACTGCCAGTCGCCAGCGAAGCGGGCAGATCCGAGATACGTGCCCCAGAACGTGTAGGGGTAGAAGCATCCGGTGATATCGAGCCCCTCGCTGCGGGCAGCATCGATTTTCGCAATGGCTTCAGGCATCACATGTGTTGCCATCGAGGGAATGTGATCGACATGCAACGAGACGCCAGTTTGTCGAGCGACATTCAGCACTTCGTCAATCGCGTCGAGGGAGCTCTTTCCCGCGGGCCCAGGCGAGGAATAACGGATATGCGTGAACAAGGGCATTTCCGCTTGCTTGGCAACTTGAGCGAGTGCCGCGTATTCGTTGAAGTTGATTGATGGTGCGTATTCGGGGTCGATTGAAAGCCCGATCCACCCAGCATCGAGTTGTTTGTTGAGATCGTCGCTTAAGCGAGAAAGTTGCGTAGGGGTCGCTACTGATTTCACGCCGATGGAGTCTCGGTACCACTGATCAGAAAAGGCGCCACCGAAGTTGATTGGTGGGGCATTCTTCCCTGTGTAGTTCGAGAAGAAACCTTTTGCGTCGACAGGTGTTTTGATCCCGTGCATGCCGAGGTTCGTCGTGACGCCGTCGCCGAGTTTGTACCAAACGCCATAAGAGTTGGGTTCGTACGAAAGCACATCAATAAAGCCGGGGGCGACAACCAAGTTGCTGGCGTCAATTGTTGTCTTGCCGTTGATGTCATCGGTCGTAATAAGGGCGATGCGGTTGCCAATGAGACCGACGTTGGCAATGGCGTCGTAACCAGTTGCCGGATCCATGACACGACCGCCGGTGATCGCGGTATCGAAGAGCGTCGAAGAGGGTGGAGGCTGGTAGGACGCGTCCAACTTTGGCGGTGGGATTTGTTTTGGTTCTTTGACTTTGACCGTCGATGAACCCGATCCTGTTGAACAGCCGGTGGCGACGGCTGCAGCAGCGACGATCCCAGCGCCGCCTAAGACAAGGAAGTGCCGACGATTAATGGGGGACCCCATACCTGGGACATCGTTGGCCACGAGAGTGAATCTACCGGCGTCGGACCAAGGAGCTAGGTCGCCCTTGGCGGCGATCTACCGACGTGTGGTCTCGCCTAGATGGAGCGGACGACCTTCGGGGAGACCAAGAGTGCGCGCCGCGTCGACTGAGAGCATGCCGATAGGAGTTGCCGCGCTGGTGATTGGTGGGAGTGCAACCGGCCAATCGCGCTTTGCATCAACCAATTCAAGCAATGACGTGCACCATGAAGTGGTTTGGCGATCAACGAAGGCAGTTCCCATGGCAGCAGAGATGCTGAGCGAAGGTTCTCCGCCGAGACGTGTTGCCAAATAACCGATTGGAAGCGTGAAGGTGTGAAGTCGTTCCCATGCCTCAGGTGAGTTACGGCGCAGCCACGAGAGCAAGGAGATGGTGGATCCTGCTGTTGGCAGAACGCCAGTGAGTGATCGCCAAGCGTCGGCTCCGCCTTCGAACAGCGAGAGGAGGCTCTTCGCGTCGTCGCTTGATTCAGTGTGAGAACTGCTGAGCGCAGCGCAGACGGCACCTGCATGATCGAAACCAACCAAACCTCCGGAGGGTTCGTTTCTGGAAAGTTCGACCAGGCGGATGTCGTCGGTCGTGAGGTTGAGGACGGCGAGGCCATCGATCGCGGTTCGCGCTGCTTCGACGAGGGCGTCCCACCAGATCGTTGCGGAGTCGAAGGTTGTTGCCGAGGCTGCGTGTCGGCCGTGTGCTTCGGCGACGGTCGTGCGAGCCTCGATATCGACGATCGTGACGGCGGTCGACGCGTGGGACCAGTCGATTGTGAGCACGAGTGTCATGGCGAAAGCCTGCCATGGAGCGCGCGAAAACCTCCGATACAGCGAGGTATTCATTCACAAAGTTGAACGGTGGCCCAAAGGCGATCAAAGGTGGCTGGTCCGAGCGCGGCGTCGAGGAGATCGAAGGCATCTGAGCGTGAGGGGAGTGAATCCATCGCCCACCGCGAGAACATGCCGGTGTCCATCCATGCAGCGGTTTTCTTTCCTGAGTCACCAAAGGGAAAACCTCCGACCGCCGTTATCACTCGGCGAAATCGCTCCCAGTCGAGCGAGTGTCCGAGGGCCTGGGTTGCTTGTGCAATTGCAGTTGGTATCGCAGGTTCACAGATGCTGTTGCACGCAGGGTGCAATGCCACAATGTCTGACCAAGCGATTCCGGGGTTCTCGAGTGCAACTCTGGAAATGACTTCGAGCCATGCGGCGATCACGAAGTCGGTCATTGAGTCGGTTGGCGGTGCGGTGGCGAGGCCAAGAATGCGCCGGCAAGCATCGGGGACCCGACCATGTTGAGGCTCTGTGGTTGGCCCGAAAGTGCGCACTGACTCCAGTTGAGAGAGCGCCGTGAGCGCGGTTCCGCTGCGGTGGACGATGTGAACAACTGTTTGATCGGCCGAGCCAATTGACGTACCGCCGGACCCAGGCAATGTCGCAGGCGCGTAAATACCAACGGCAGAGATGTGGGTATCGACGGTGCGGCAGAAAAGTGATGGCACGGGATCGTCGGCATTTAATGGAACCTGCGCAACAAGGCATGTGTCGTCGAACGTGAGAAACATTGGTTGATCAAACGAACGGCGCAATAAATGGTCGACCAATGATTCAAGATCGATGTGGGTGGTGGACATGGGAACAACTCTCCGCGTCGGTGGACAGCGGCGATCGGTTCCGGGTGATCGCAATCCCAGGCATGAGCCTCGCAACGAGCGCACGCAGATGGAAGTGCTTGTTGGCCTGATTATCCGAAGGGGAGTGCGTCTTGATCGGAAGGGGGATGCAGGAGAGTGATCATGGCGGCCAGCACTGACGCAGTCACGCGAGTGTCGGCGAGGGCACGATGGGCATTTGGGTGGTCGATGCCTAACGCCGCTGCGCACGCTGCAAGCGAGTACCCCTCGTTTCCCTTGAGCACATGGCGAGCAAGTTGCAGCGTGCACACTGCGGGCTGATCTGGGGTCGTCGAACCTGCACGTTGAAATTCAGCAGCGAGGAAACCAGCATCGAACGAAAGGTTGTGTGCCGCGACCATCGAACCGGCAAGCCGCTCGCGAAGTTCCTCGGCGATGTCTTCGAATGAGGGAGCGCCCTCGAGGTCGGACGCAGTGATGCCGTGAATGTGTGTGGGGCCTGGGTCGCGACCTGGATTGACAAGCGTTGACCACTCGTCGAGAAATGATCCATCGGGGGCGCATCGGACAACAGCGATTTCGATGATTCGATCTTTTGCTGGACTAAGCCCCGTTGTTTCGACATCGAGGACCGCGAACGGAAGCGATGGCGGTTGGGTCGACCACTCGCGCACGTTGACGCTTGGGAATGCGGAAATCGATGGGCTCACGGACTGCACGCTAGATGGTGAGTCCGACAGTTGGGATCGCCAAAGCACGGCGATGCCTAAATTCAGGATTCCAAAGGTCCGTCGAGCAGTTCGGTAACAACCGCTGCTATCTCGCTGCGCTCTGATCGGGTCAGCGTGACATGACCAAAGATCGGGTGGCCTCGTAGCGCTTCGATGACGGGGATGATTCCGTCGTGGCGACCAACGTGCAAGTTGTCGCGCTGGGCAACGTCATGGGTGAGAACCACGCGACTTCCCTCGCCGAGGCGGCTGAGTGCAGTGAGCAGGACTGGGCGCTCGAGGTTTTGCGCTTCGTCGATGATGACAAAGGTGTCGGTGAGGCTCCGGCCGCGGATGTGTGTGAGCGGAAGCACCTCAAGGAGTTCACGATGGATGACTTCGTCGATGATTTCTGGTCCGGTAATTGCTTCAAGCCCGTCGAGTACGGCCGCAGCCCATGGACTCATCTTTTCGAATTCGGAACCAGGGAGATAACCGAGGTCTTGGCCGCCGACGGCATAGAGCGGGCGAAAGACCACGACGCGTTTATGGCTGCGCTGTTCAAGTACTGATTCGAGACCGGCGGCGAGAGCTAACACGCTCTTTCCTGTGCCTGCAGGACCTCCAAGGGAAACGATGCCAATCGAAGGATCGGCGAGAAGGTCGATGGCAATGCGCTGTTCGGCAGAACGACCGCGGACATCGAAGAGTTGTCCGTCGCGACGAACGAGATGCAGCGATTTGTCGGGATGGATTCGGGCCAACGCTGATTGAGATCCGGCGTGCATAACAACGCCTGTGTTGCAGGGAAGATTGCGCGCTCGTTCATCGTCAACGGAACCATGTTCGAACAACTCGTCGATCGCTGATCCGTCACATTCAAGTTCGACAATGCCTGTCCAGCTGTCATCGCGCGCGAGTTCATTGCGATATTCATCTGCGGCGAGGCCAACAATTGATGCCTTCAATCGAAGAGGAAGATCTTTCGTGACGACGGTGACGTCGTTCCCTTCGGTCGCAAGATTGTGGGCCACGGCAAGAATTCGGTGATCGTTGCTATCGCCTGCGAGAGAAGGAGGCAGGGCATTGAGGTTTTGGTGGTTGATTTCGACGCGCAGGGTTCCGCCTACGTCGTTTACCGAAAACGCCGTGGTGAGGTTTCCGTGCTTGACGCGCCAATGTTCGAGTTGACGCAACGCTTGACGAGCTGACCAACCAAGTTCGGGGTGATTTCGCTTCGATTCGAGTTCCAGCACAACGACCACGGGAAGTACGACGTCGTGTTCTTCGAAGCGTGTCATCGACTTCGGGTCAGCGAGAAGTACCGACGTATCGAGCACGTAAATGCGCTTGCTCATGGGGGTCATCGACCTCCTCCGGCGATGTGATCGGGGTTGAATCCCTGCGATCGATCGGACGAGTTCGTCGACACGGCCTGGGTGGTGCTCACTGGTCTCCCGGAGGTGCGGTTGCTGCGACTCTGTCATCCAACACCGCGCGTCGGGTTCACGCGCGGATGCTTGGGTGGAGTTCGTCTTCCGTTCACAGAGACGTCATGGAGGGAAGTCTTCTGATGATGAGTCAGACCAGGTCAGACCGTCTCAGAGATGATTCAGGCGTTTGAAAATTTCCCCGCGAGACACGTTTGTCGCACTACCGACGGCAGCAGCATGGTCTCGGATCCGCTCGCCAAACACCGTGGCAAAGGTTCCGTCGTCACCGGGCGGAATGGCGTGAGTTGTGACGAATTGGCTCGTATGTGCCAAGAGCGCTTCAACCTTTGTGTCGACAAAGCCACTGATGTCTTCGACATGATCGGGCTCGTCGGCCTCAAACAAGAGGGCGCAATCGGGGCGGTGAATTTCAAGACCGTGGTGTTTGAAGTAGTGAGGATCTCGAGCGGCGACGATGCCGTCCAGAGCGAGCCATCCGGCATTTCGATGATCGGGATGGAGCCGGTATCGCTTCCACGGATCATGAGCGAGAACGACATCGGGTTGTGTCGAGCGAATCCAGTAGGCAACTTGATCGCGAATGTGAAGTGTCGGCTGGAGTTCGCCGTCGACATGACCAAGCATGACGACCTTGCCGGTAGACCCGAGCCGACGGGCAGCTTCCATCTGTTCTGCTCGACGCAGTTCAACGAGTTCTTCAGAGTTCTGGTTGGGGTCCCAGGTTCCTTTGGCGCCGTCGGTCAGAACGAGATGATTGATGACACATCCAGCAGCAGCCCATTTGGCAAGAGTGCCGCCACACTGAAATTCGGCATCGTCGGGATGGGCAACGATGACGAGCGCGCGCGACGGAGTCGGAAGGTCACGAGAAGTCACCGGGCCGTTTGGAAGGTCTCCGAGAGGGAGCGGCGGAAGTTGGCTGTTCATGGTTGGTCCGACCACTTCGGGGGCGTTAGGTCATCGGGTCGGTCAACGTCCCATGCCAGTCGCTCGTTGTGAATCACGCGCACGTCGAGGCCGAGCCGCTGTGCCTCGGCATGGTGGCGGGCAAATGAAGCGGGTCCGTAGGAAAAGACGAAACCGCTGTCGGCCGGGATCACGATGACGTTTGTTCCGTCGCCATGTCGATCAGGAACAAGGGTGACGCCATCAACGTCGGCCAACCATTCGAGATGTTCGGCGTGGGGGAGGTCGGCGTGAGCGACGATGACTGTGTCGATGTCGAGATGGGCAAGATCGGCGACGCCTTCGTTCACTGCGCCGTTGAGTCCGCGTCCTGGCTTCCATAGAACATTGGCGCCGAGACGAGTTGCCCATTCGGCAACTGCGGTGTCGTCACAAACGATCCAAACGTCGAGTGGTGCGGCAGCGCGCACCACCGTCGTTGCCATTGATTCAGCGAGGGCTGCTCGTTCCGCGGGATCGAGGGCATCTGCGAGGCGCGCTTTTGCATCGGAGAACGCCTTGACGGGTATGAGCACAGCTCGTGTGGACTCCGATACGGACACCGCCGGAGTGTAGGTCGCGTGAGTTGCATCACTCCTAGCCGCTGAATAGTTACGAACCTGTCGCCATAATGAAGAGGGGTGCTTCCGTCGGGGGTAGCGTCGCCGCCGATGGAGCGTGTTGTTGTGAACCAAACCTCTGACGATCAATTGGCCGAAGAGTCGTGGGCCCTTTTGGGAACCATTGGGGCCGGAGGTCGAGCGGCGATCAGCCGACGCGGGGTCATTACTCCCGAAACCGGCGCGTGGTCACTTGATTGGTGGGTTGGCGCTGAGGATCGTTGGCATGTGGCCTCAAGCGGAGCACATGTTCGCCAGTCGCTTGTCGAAGCCACCCCAGTTGTTCTCAGCGGATTACGACTTCCCGGTGGCGAGATCGAACAGCGCGCCTGGAGCGCTGTCGATGGAACGACTGGTCTGCCAGTTTTGGTCGTTGATTTCCATAATGCGACAAAGATTCCTGTAGCCGTCGCGATCGCCTTGTCGGGATCGTCGAGCGCCTCAACGGTGATCGATGTCGTCGATGGCGTCGTCGTCGTGAATGGTGACGGAGTCGCACTGTTTTCCCGTCAGCCGTCGCGCTACGGCATTGCTGTCGGCGGGCGTTCTGCCCAAGAAGTGACGGTTGCGGGAGACGCGGTTCCAGAATTCCCCCAAGGCGGAGTCTCATCGACGTCAGGTTCGGTGACTGTGGGATTTGTCTTTCCACTTCCGCACACAGCGACACTTCGAGTCGTCCTTCCAATGCGTCGCGTTGCCGGCCCGAGTGATCTCGCGCGAATCGATGTCTCGACACTTCCGCCTCACGATCGAGTCGTCGCAGGATGGAAAGCACAACTCGCACGCGCCCCGCGGTTTGATTTTCCGGAACGACAGATTGAAACCGAAGAAGCAATTGATGCGGCCCGATCGCACATGCTTGTCCACGCAGCCAACGATGATCCGTTGCGCTGGCCCGGGATATCCATTGATGGTTTCGAACGTTCCGAACTCACGATGGCGCTTGATGAGCAGGGTTTGTCGGCAGAAGCTGAGCGACTGCTTCTTGCCGCTACAGATCTTCAAGGTGCAGACGGTTCGCTCAATGGTTCACGTCTTGACGCGACGGCGAGTTGGGTCGTTGCCGTTGAACGTCACGTTGCCCTAACGGCGAACACTGCGTTTGACGAGGCACTCGTTGAGCGTGTGGCATCGGCAGTGCATTGGTTGTCGAAACGGCAGCGGAGAAGCCGCCTTCGTCCGGCCCGATCATTCTTCGGAGTCGGGGCGGGCCCTGGTTGGCTCGCCGATGAGGATCGACGCGCCTACGACGCACGCTGGACTGCGCGCGCGTATCGCTCGGCGGTTTTGTTGCTTGATGCCGTCGGTCAGCCCGACGCAGCGCAGGCAGTTCGACTCCACCTCGATTCGCTCACAGAAGAGATGGCCCAGCGTTCGATCGCCGCAGATGGTCCGGGTGATGGCGCTCGACTCGCTGATGCAACCGGGCAGCTTCGCAGCGACCTTCTCGAAGGTGAACCCCTGTGGACTTGGTCAAGTGCAACGGACGCGCACGATCCAGCCCGAACCGCGGCGTTCCTGCGCAATGTTCGATCAATTGTCGTGAACGACGATGGCCCGACCATTGACCTTCTTCCTAGTTTCGGTGAGGAATGGCTGGGGCAGCCGATTGCGGTTCACCGATTGCCGACGATCGGCGGTTCGTTGTCCTTCGCGTTGCGCTGGCACGGTGCACGACCAGCACTGCTCTGGGAAGTGGAAGGCGACCGATCCTTCACCCTGACCTGCAGCGCGATCGACGCGTCATGGTCAACCTCTGAGCAACGTGGTGAAGTCCTTCTAGAGGCGCCAATCATGGATCACGTTCATACTCATCTCACTCACGATGACCACCACGACCACGGCCACCCAGAACTGGCAGTCGATCCCCTCGCCCAAGGGGGAGACTCCTTCTCCTGATCTGGTGGGGTCTGAGTGGCGGTCGAGCGATTCGGGTCCGTTGCGGAAAATCAGCCCTTGCCCTCGCATGTGCCTCGGGTCACGTCTAAGGTTCCGCCGACCGCAGGGTTCCGTGGGGTCCCCTGAACCAAACCGTCGGCTGTGGCCGAAGGAGGCAGTAACTATGGAGAAGCGTGCGGGATTCCGCCGCTGGGCACCGGTAGTCGCAGCAGTCATGGCCGTTGGCCTGATTGCGTCGGCGTGTGGTGGATCGAGTGAAAGTGGCTCGGACTCAGGCGGCAAGACCACTGATGTAACGATCAAGGCATCGGGGCCGCCCAAGTCTGGTGGCTCGATCAAGTTCGCGCTTGAAGCAGAAACCGATGGTTTCAACCCAGCCAGCAACCGTTGGGCGATCTCTGGCTACATGGTCGGTAACGCAGTATTCGACCCGTTGACGGCCTACGACGCCGAAGGCAAGTGGGCCCCATACTTGGCAAAGTCATTCACGCCAAGCGCCGATTTCAAGACCTGGACTGTTGACCTTCGTGCTGGAGTGAACTTCTCCGATGGCACCCCAGTCGATGCCACTGCAGTGAAGCTTGCTCTCGACACCGTGAAGGCCAATGCCCTCACAGGTGCCGCACTTGCGAACATGTCCACCATCACGGTGGTCTCGCCGTCGCAGCTCACGATTGCAACAATCGATCCGTGGGCCTCGCTTCCCGCACAGCTCACGACGCAGGTCGGATTCGTTGCTGCTCCTGCCCAGTACAAGGCCGAAGGCGCTGCGGCAACTCGTCAGCCGATCGGTTCCGGACCCTTCATTCAGAAGGAATGGGTTCCCGATAGCCGCTGGGTCGGCACGAAGAATGCCAACTACTGGCGTTCAGATGACAAGGGCAACAAGCTTCCGTACCTCGATTCGGTGGAGTTCCGTCCGATCGTCGATCCGCAGAACCGAGTCAATGCACTCATTTCGGGCGATGTTCAGATGATTCACACCACTGACTGGCCGGCGATCAACCGCCTGCAGTCCGAGGCCGCGTCGGGCAACATCCAGTTCGTTGCCGACAACACCGAAACCGAAGAGTCCTTCCTGATGTTCAACACGTCGAAGGCTCCGGTCGACGACGTACGAGTGCGTCAAGGGCTCACGCTGTGCACCGATCCCGCTGCATCAAATCTTGTGAGCGAGACGCCGGCCGAACGTTTGGCCACGAGTCAGTTCACCAAGGATTCGCCGTGGTATTCCGAGAACGGTTTCATCACGAACGATGTGGCAAAGGGCAAGGCGCTTATCGATCAGGTGAAGGCTGAAAAGGGCCCGATCACTGTTTCGCTTGGCACCACGCCAGTTCCCGCCAACACCAACACCACCGCCCTTATTAAGCAGCAGTGGGAAGCGTGTGGCGTGACTGTGAACACCACCACAACCGACCAGAGCAAGTTTGTTTCCGACACCGTGACCGGCAACTACACGGTCAACTTGTGGCGTCAGTTCGCAGCTTCTGATCCCGACGGCGATTACGTCTGGTGGACCGGTAGGAACACGGTTGGTCCGCTCACACTGAACATGGCTCGTCTCAAGGATGCTCAGGTTGATGCTGCGCTCGATAAGGCTCGTGCCTCAAACGACCCGGCTGTTCGTAAGCAGGCCTATGCCGATATGCAGAAGCGTCAGACCGAGTTGGCTCCTTACATCTGGCTCTCTCACAGCCAGTGGGCGATCGGTGCGGCAAAGAACGTCCGCAACATCACGAACCAGACTCTTCCCGATGGACAGGCAGCACTGCCGTTCCAGCGTGGAGAGCTTCGCTTGACTCAGACCTGGGTCGAATAAGAAACGCAGAACTGACCTAGTTGTTGAAAGGGCCCGGTGCTTCGGCATCGGGCCCTTTCGCGTTCTTTGGAATTCCGACACGATGCGAGGATCGGCGTTACTCTTCGCGAAAGGGGTGGTCGACATGAGTCAAGACTCAAGGTTGCGTCAGTTCGTTTCGGTGGTTGCTGCGGTGGTTGCGCTAGGGCTGTTCGCTGCCGCCTGTGGCAGTTCGGGTGGCAGTGATAATTCGGCAACTGCAGGTTCCGATGTCACCGTGAAGGCGGCGAGTGAACCCACGCAAGGCGGAACGGTGAAGTTCGCGGTCGAGGCAGAGTCAGACGGCTTCAACCCCACCACAAACCGTTGGGCAGTTTCTGGTCACACCGTTGGTTCGGCGATCTTTGATCCGCTTTCCGCCTACGACGAAAACGGCAAAGCGCAGCCGTACCTCGCGAAGTCATTCACGCCA
>Ga0315905_10003578_pt1 | contig 16003 bp, 11 predicted proteins | sample LakEriMetagenome_5_FD_203522 | JGI IMG/M metagenome (GOLD analysis project Ga0315905, IMG submission 203522) | Freshwater fungal communities from buoy surface, Lake Erie, Ohio, United States - Buoy 4 MA121 | ecosystem: Environmental > Aquatic > Freshwater > Lake | place: USA: Lake Erie, Ohio... | reverse complement strand
ACCGTGCCCCGATTTGTTCGCCCGATGCCGCCGCCGACAGGCCTCCGCCCTCGGCCTGGTGACGAGAAACCTCCCACCTCTCAAGTGAAAAGCCCTGGCAAGGGGGGGGCGATGAAAAATTCATGGGGGTGCCTGGCCCCGAGACTGCTTAGAAATGGTACAAAGCCGCCTTGACCCTGCGGACAAGACAGCTTTACTGCCCGCCCCCGTAGAACCCCCCTTCCAGCCGCGAGGAAGAGGTTCAGGGCGCTTACATAGATCGCGACCCCATCTCAATGAACAACCCAGGATTCCCCGAGAAGCAAGGTCTTTACGACCCGAGGTTTGAGCATGACGCCTGCGGCGTCGGATTTGTCGTTCACATGAAGGGGCGAAAATCGCACGACATTGTGGCGAACGCGCTGACGATTCTGGAGAATCTGGATCACCGTGGGGCTTGTGTGGAGGAAGGGACTGGGGATGGTGCGGGGATCCTGATTCAGGTGCCGCATGCGTTTCTGGTGAAGGTTGCGGCGGAGGCGGGGTTTGAGCTGCCGGAGGCTGGGCAGTATGGCGTGGCGAATTTGTTTTCGTCGCCGGATGCGGTGGCGCGGGCGAAGGCGAAGGCGACGTTTGAGGAAGTGTGTGCGGCGGAGGGATGTCCTGTGATTGGGTGGCGGGATGTGCCGACGGACAATTCGACGCTTGGGAAGTCGGCGCGAGCGAGCGAGCCGTTTGTGCTGCAGGTGTTCATCAGCCGGAATGCGGCATTGAAGGAAGATGCGGCGTTTGAGCGGAAGCTGTATGTGATCCGGAAGGTGGCGCACAATGCGATCCGGGTGCCGAAGATCGACACGTTCTGGTATGCGCCGAGCATGTCGTGCCGGACGCTGGTGTACAAAGGGATGCTGACGCCTGAGCAGGTGGGTTTTTACTTCCGTGATCTGCGTGATCCGGCGATGAGCAGTGCGCTGGCGCTGGTGCATTCGCGGTTTTCGACGAACACGTTCCCGAGCTGGGAGCGGTCGCACCCGTACCGTTACATTGCGCACAATGGGGAGATCAACACCCTGCGAGGGAACATCAACTGGATGATTGCGCGGCAGTCGCTGCTGGCGTCGGAGTTGTTTGGTGAGGACATTCACAAGATCAAGCCGGTGATCAACGTGGACGGGTCGGACTCGACGATTTTCGACAACACGCTGGAGTTGCTGACATTGTCCGGGCGGTCGTTGCCGCATGCGATGATGATGATGATTCCGGAGCCTTGGTCCGGGCATGAGTCGATGAGCGAGGCGAAGAAGGCGTTTTACGAGTACCACTCGTGCATTATGGAGCCGTGGGATGGGCCTGCGTCGGTGGCGTTTACGGATGGGACGATGATTGGGGCGACGCTGGACCGGAACGGGTTGAGGCCGTCGCGTTATTATGTGACGAAGGATGATCTGGTGATCATGGGTTCGGAGGCCGGGGTGTTGCCGGTGGCTCCGGAGGATGTGGTGATCAAGGGACGGTTGCAGCCGGGGAAGATGTTCATTGTGAACATGGAGGAGGGGCGGATTGTGCCTGACGACGAGATCAAGGAGAGGATAGCGGGGGCGAAGCCCTATCGTGAGTATCTGGACAAGCATCTGGTGAAGATTGCGGACATTGCGGATGGAACGGTGGCGGTGCCGGACCATGAGACGGTGCTGCAGCGGCAGCAGGCGTTTGGTTATTCGTTTGAGGATCTGCGGATGCTGCTGGTGCCGATGGCGCGGGACGGTGTGGAAGCGATTGGATCGATGGGGACGGACACGCCGCTGGCGATTCTGTCGGCGCGTTCGAAGCTGCTGTATGATTATTTCCAGCAGTTGTTTGCGCAGGTGACGAATCCGCCGATTGACTGTATTCGTGAGGAGATTGTGACGTCGTCGGTGACGACGATCGGGGCGGAAGGCAACCTGTTGAAGCCAGAGCCTGAGAGTTGTCATTTGATCGAGTTGAAGACGCCGGTGCTGAGTAACGAGGAACTGGCGAAGCTGAAGAGTGTGGCGAAGGGGAGGTTCCAGTCGGCGACGCTGCCGATTCTGTTTGATCCTGCGCTGGGAGCGGGCGGATTGGAGAAGGCGATGGATGAGTTGTGTGCGGCGGCGGATGGGCTGGTGGCGGCTGGGAAGAACATTCTGATTCTTTCGGACCGCGGGGTCGATCGTGACCATGCGGCGATTCCGGCGCTGCTTGCGGTGTCGGGATTGCATCACCACCTGATTCGCAAGGGAACGCGGACGCAGATGGACATCGTGCTGGAGTCCGGGGAACCGCGTGAGGTGCATCATCTGTGCACGCTGATTGGTTATGGGTGCGGGGCGATCAATCCGTATCTGGCGTTTGAGACCTTGGACGACATGATCCGGCAGGGATTGCTGGTGAATGTGGATCACAAGACGGCGTGCAAGAACTACATCAAGGCGGCGACGAAGGGGGTGATCAAGGTGGCGTCGAAGATTGGGATCAGCACGATGCAGAGTTACCGCGGGGCGCAGATTTTCGAGGCGGTGGGGTTGAGCCAGGCCCTGGTGGACAAGTATTTCACCTGGACGGCGACGCGGATTGAGGGGGCGGATCTCGGGGTGATTGCGGAGGAAGCGCTGGTGCGGCACCGTCGGGCATTTCCGGAGCGCGAGGTGGCTGGACCGGCGCTGGACACTGGTGGTGAGTATCAGTGGCGGCGTGAGGGTGAGGCGCATTTGTTCAGTCCGCAGACGATTCATGCGTTGCAGCGTGCGGTGCGGAGCGGGAGCTTCGAGGCGTTCAAGGTGTATTCGGAGGGAGTGAATAACCAGACGCGGCAGCAGTTCACGCTGCGCGGGTTGCTGGCGTTCAAGCCGACGGTGGCGGTGCCGCTGGAGGAAGTGGAGTCGGCGGAGTCGATCATGAAGCGCTTCAAGACTGGGGCGATGAGTTACGGGTCGATTTCGAGTGAGGCGCATGAAGCGCTGGCGATTGCGATGAACCGGATTGGCGGGAAGTCGAATACTGGTGAGGGTGGTGAGGATCCTGAGCGTTACACGTGGACGAACGAGCGCGGGGATTCGAAGAACAGTGCGATCAAGCAGGTGGCGTCGGGGCGTTTCGGGGTGACGAGCCTGTATCTGACGCAGGCGAAGGAGATTCAGATCAAGATGGCGCAGGGTGCGAAGCCTGGAGAGGGTGGGCAGCTGCCAGGGGCGAAGGTGTATCCGTGGATTGCGAAGGTGAGGCATTCGACGCCTGGGGTGGGATTGATTTCGCCGCCGCCGCACCATGATATTTATTCGATCGAGGATCTGGCTGAGCTGATTCATGATTTGAAGAATGCGAACCGTGCGGCGCGGGTGAGTGTGAAGCTGGTGTCCGAGGTTGGGGTTGGGACGATTGCGGCCGGGGTGGCGAAGGCGCATGCGGACGTGGTGCTGATTTCCGGGTTTGACGGTGGAACGGGGGCCTCTCCGCAGACGTCGATCAAGCATGCGGGTCTGCCGTGGGAGCTAGGGTTGGCGGAGACGCATCAGACCCTGCTGCTGAACAACCTGCGGAGCCGGATTGCGGTGGAAGCGGACGGTCAGATGAAGACCGGGCGCGACGTGGTGATTGCGGCGTTGCTAGGTGCGGAGGAATTCGGGTTTGCGACGGCTCCGCTGGTGACGCTAGGGTGCATTATGATGCGGGTGTGTCATTTGAACACGTGTCCGGTGGGTGTGGCGACGCAGAATCCCGAGTTGCGGGCGAAGTTCACGGGCGATCCGCAGCACACGGTGAACTTCATGAAGTTCATTGCGGAGGAAGTGCGTGAGCTGATGGCGCAGTTAGGATTCCGGACGATTGAGGAGATGGTGGGTCGGACGGAGGTGCTGGAGGCGGACAAGGCGATTGATCACTGGAAGACTCAGGGGATTGATCTGAGTCGACTGCTGCACCAGCCGGTGACTGGGCCTGAAGTGGGTCGTTACTGCAGTGAAGCGCAGGATCACGGGATCGCGAAGTCGATGGATGTGACGAAGCTGCTGGATCTGTGTGCGCCTGCGATTGAGCGCGGGGAGAAGGTGACGGCGACGCTGCCGATCCGGAATGTGAACCGGGTGGTGGGGACGATTCTGGGGAATGAGATCACGAAGCGTCACTGGTATGGATTGCCGGATGACACGGTGCATCTGAAGTTCATGGGAACGGCCGGGCAGAGCTTCGGGGCATTTGTGCCGAAGGGAGTGACTCTCGAGATCGAGGGTGATGCGAACGACTATGTGGGCAAGGGATTGAGTGGCGGGCGGATCATTGTGTATCCGCCGGCTGGGTCGGTGTTTGCGGCGGAGGAGAACATCATTGCGGGGAACACGGCGCTGTATGGGGCGACGAGCGGGGAATTGTTCCTGCGAGGGATGGCTGGTGAGCGGTTTGCGGTGCGGAATTCCGGGGTGGATGCGGTGGTTGAAGGCGTGGGTGACCACGGCTGCGAGTACATGACGGGCGGCCGGGTGGTGGTGCTGGGGGTGACCGGGCGGAACTTCGCGGCCGGGATGAGTGGCGGGGTGGCGTATATCCTAGACGAAGCCGGGGATTTTGCGACGCGGTGCAACCAGCAGATGGTTGGACTTGAGAAGGTGGAGGATAAGGCGGAAGCGGACGAGCTTTATGCGCTGATCAAGAAGCATGCGGACTGCACGAAGAGCCAGAAGGCGTTCAAGGTGCTGGCGCTGTGGGACGAGATGCTGGTGAAGTTCGTGAAAGTAATGCCGAAGGACTACAAGCGGGTGCTGCAGGCGCTGCGGAAGGCGGAGCAGGACGGGTTGACGGGAGACGAGGCGCTGAATGCGGCGTTTGAAGCGAATGCGCGCGACGTGGCCCGGATTGGCGGGGGCTGAGCGGAGAAGATGGGCGCAAGGTTCCGGCGGCGAGCCGGGCCTGCCTAACACACTAAAAATTCCAAGCAAAGACTGACATGGGAAAACCGACAGGATTCATCGAGTATCTCCGCGAAATCCCCGCGGATCGGCAGCCAATGGAGCGGATCAAGGACTGGAAGGAATTCCATCTGCATCTGCCTGACGAGAAGCTGCGGACGCAGGGGGCGCGTTGTATGGACTGCGGCGTGCCGTTCTGCCACACGGGGAATCTGATCAGCGGGATGGCGAGCGGGTGTCCGATCAACAATCTGATTCCGGAGTGGAATGATCTGGTGTTCCGGGGGTTGTGGAAGGAAGCGCTGGAGCGGCTGCACAAGACGAACAATTTCCCTGAGTTTACGGGGCGGGTGTGTCCTGCGCCGTGTGAGGGGTCGTGTGTGCTGGGGATGAACAATCCGCCGGTGACGATCAAGAACATTGAGGTGTCGATTATCGACAAGGGATGGGACGAGGGCTGGGTGCAGCCGGAGCCGCCGGTGAGTCGGACGGGTAAGAAGGTGGCGGTGATTGGTTCTGGGCCGGCGGGGTTGACGGCGGCGGCGCAATTGAACAAGGCCGGGCATCTGGTGACGGTGTTTGAGCGAGCGGACCGGCCGGGTGGTTTGCTGATGTACGGCATTCCGAACATGAAGCTGGACAAGAAGGAAGTGGTGCTGCGGCGGATTGCGCTGCTGGAGGCTGAGGGTGTGGAGTTCCGGTGCGGGGTGACGGTGGGGACGGATGTGAGTGCGGAGCAGTTGAAGGCGGATTTTGACGCGGTGGTGATCTGCACTGGGGCGACGAAGCCGCGGGATCTGCCGATTGCGGGTCGTGGTTTGAAGGGGATTCATTTTGCGATGGATTTCCTGACGGCGAACACGCGTGCGGTGCTGGATGGCGGGAAGGAATTCATTTCTGCGGAGGGCAAGGACGTGGTGATCATTGGTGGAGGTGACACTGGGACGGACTGTGTGGGCACGTCGGTGCGGCATGGTTGTGCGACGGTGACGCAGCTGGAGATCATGGCGAAGCCGCCGATGGAGCGAGCGGCGAACAATCCGTGGCCGGAGTGGCCGAAGGTGTACAAGATGGATTACGGGCAGGAGGAAGCGGCGGCGAGGTTCGGGGATGATCCTCGGGTTTATCTGACGACGGCGACGCATTTCGAGGATGACGGCGAGGGGAATGTGAAGGCGGTGCATGTGGTGGATGTGGAGTGGCGGAAGAACGAGCAGGGTCAGTTCGGGCCGCAGCCGGTGGCTGGGACCGAGCGGGTGCTGCCGGCGCAACTGGTGCTGCTGGCGATGGGATTCCTTGGGCCTGAGCAGCCGCTGCTGGATGCGCTGGGTGTGGAGCGGGATGGGCGGAGCAATGTGAAGGCGGAGCATGGCCGGTATGAGACGAGTCTACCGGGTGTGTTTGCGGCGGGGGATTGCCGTCGTGGGCAGAGCCTTGTGGTGTGGGCGTTCAATGAAGGGCGCGGGGCGGCGAAGGCGTGCGACACTTACCTGATGGGGCGGTCGGATCTGCCATGAGCTGATGGCGGCGCGGCGAAGGCCGGGCGTAGCCTGACGAATTTCACCCTCTGCGGCGACTGGCGCCGCGGAGGGTGTTTTTGTTTCGGCGGGGGGAAGTGGAATTGGCTTTGCGGGGAGAGCGTGGAGGCGGTAGCGGGGTGGGATGATTGCCAGCAGACAACGGGATGACCGGAGGTGCGGGATGCGCCGCCGCGCGGGCTGGGGAATGCGGGTGTTGTCAGGGTTGCTGGCGGTGTGGGTGGCGGGGCCGGTGATGGGGGAGGAAGGGTTTGGGGAGCTGGTGCTGCCGGTGCTGCGGGAGTATTGTGTGAGTTGTCACGGGGCGGAGGCGCAGAAGGGGAAGCTGCGCCTGGACACGCTAACGGATCGGTTTGATGATCCGGCGGTGGCGGCGGTGTGGAAGGAAGTGGTGAATGCGATTGGCGGGCATGAGATGCCGCCGGAGGATGAGGCGCAGCCGAGTGCTGAGGTGGCGGGGCGGATGGCGGGATGGCTGGAGGAGAAACTGGCGGCGGCGGAGGTGGCGCGGCGGTCGGGTAGGGTGGTGCTGCGGCGTTTGAACCGGACGGAGTACAACCGGACGATCCGGGATCTGTTGGGGGTGGATTTCCGGCCGGCGGACAAGTTTCCGGAGGATCCACCGGCGGGCGGGTTTGACAACATCGGGGCGGCGCTAACAATGTCGCCGATGCAGGTGGAGTTGTACTATGGGGCGGCGCGGCAGATTCTGGATCGGGCGATGCCGGGAGGGGAGCGGCCGAAGGGGATGCGGTGGCGTTTTGAGCCGGAGGAGAATCGTGAGGGAGCGGACCGGTATCGGGTGGAGCGGGATGGGCAGCGGATTCTGCTGAATGACGGGGAGAATCGGACGGAGAAGGGGTTTACGGTGGTGCATCATGAATCCTGGGACCGGCATGTGGGGTTCCGGGATTTCACGGTGCCGAGTGCGGGGGAGTATGTGATCCGGGTTAGGGCGGCGGGACGGGTGCCGGGAAGGGAGGCGGTGGTGGCGTCGGCGGCGAAGATCCTAGCGAAGCGGCGCGATGAGGAGACTGCGAAGGATCCAGCGGGACGGAAGCGGCATGAGGAGCAGTACGAGCGGGATCTGGCGCATTTCCGGGAGCATCGGAGTTACGGGTACGGGCCGCCGCGGATGAGGCTGGTGCAGCATCTTGGGGGGACGCCGCTGGTGATTGCGGAGATGGATGTGGATTCGCGGGAGGGCGAGCCGCGGGAGTATGAGGTGCGGGCGTGGTTTACGCCGGTGAATGCGGGGGTGGAGCTGGAGTATGCGTACGCCATTCCGAAGCTGCTGGAGAATTTCTGGATGCAGGGACGGGATGAGTTTGCGAGGCCGGAGCTGCTGATTGACTGGATCGAGATCGAGGGGCCGGTGGTGGGGAGTTGGCCGCCGGAGACGGCGAGGCGGGTGTTAGGTGGGGCGCCGCGGGAGGGGAAGGATGAGGGTGAGGAGGCGAGGGATGTGCTGCGGCGGTTCATGGCGAGGGCGTACCGGAGGCCGGTGGGGGAGGAGGAAGTGGAGCGGATGGCGGGGATGTTTGCGGCGAGCCGCCCGGAAAAGGGATCGTTTGCGGAGGCGATCAAAGTGCCGCTGACGGCGGTGCTGACGTCGCCGCATTTTCTGTATCTGGTGGAGCCAGCGGGGGAGGATGGCGGCTTGCGGCGGTTGAATGGTTATGAACTGGCGGCGCGATTGTCGTATTTTCTGTGGTCGTCGATGCCTGACGAGGAGCTGGCGCGGCTGGCGGGTGAGGGGAAGCTGGGAGAGCCGGAGGAGTTGCGGAAGCAGGTGGGGCGGATGCTGGGGGACGAGCGGAGCGGGGCGCTGGTGGAGAATTTTGCGGGGCAGTGGTTAGGGTTGCGGAAGGTCGGGGCGAATCCGCCGTCGGCGACGCTGTATCCTGAGTATGACCGGCATCTTGAGGTGTCGATGGTGAGGGAGGCGGAAGGATTTTTTTCGGAAGTGCTGCGAGGCGGGCATGATGTGCGGCGGTTTATCCGGAGTGAGTTTGTGACGATCAACGAGCGGTTGGCGCGGCATTACGGGATTGATGGGGTGAAGGGGGATGCGATCCGGCGGGTGGAGGTGCCGGAGGGTATGCGGCGGGGAGGGTTAGTGACGCAGGCGGCGGTGCACTGCATCACGTCGAATGGGACGAGGACATCGCCGGTGGTGCGCGGGGTGTGGGTGATGCGGACCCTGCTGGGGGGTGATCCGGGATTGCCGGTGGCGAATGTGGGGGAGATTCAGCCGAAGGTGCCGGGGATTGACAAGGCGACGGTGCGGCAGCGACTGGCGGTGCACCGGGAGGCGGCGTCGTGTGCGCGGTGCCACGACCGGATCGATCCGCTAGGGCTGGCGCTGGAGAATTTCAATGCGGCGGGGGAGTGGCGGGATCGGGAGGGTCACGGGTACAACGGGCGGATTGAGCGGGATGATCCGGTGATTGATGTGACGGCAAAGATGCCTGACGGGACGGAGTTTGCGGGAGTTGAGGGGCTGCAGGAGCAACTGCTGAGGCGGGACGGGCAGTTCATGGAGGCGCTGGCGACGCAACTGACGACGTATGCGCTGGGGCGGGAGACGGGGTTTGCGGACCGGGCGGCGATCCGGGGATTTGTGGAAACGATGCGGCGGGAGGGGTCGACCCTGAAGTCGCTGATTACGGCAATAGTCACCTCTGACGCTTTCATGACCCGATGATCCCATTATTGAGAAATCCGATGTCCCGTCGTGCGGTGCTGCGCGGCCTTGGGGTTTCGCTGCCGCTGCCGTTTCTGGAGGCGATGCTGCCGCGGGCGGTGCATGCTGCGCCGTCGACGTGGAGGCCGCCGGTGAAGTCCGGGGCGGCGCCGACGCCGAGGGTGATTTTCTGCTATGTTCCCAACGGGGTGAATATTCTGGAGTGGCTGCCGGAGGGGAAGGGTAAGGGATACGGGTTGTCGCCGACGCTGGAGGTGCTGGCGGAGCACCGGGAGCATTTCAGTCTGTTGAGTGGATTGGGGCATCCGCGGTGCACGGGCGGGCACAGTGGCGGGGACACGTGGCTGACGGGGGCGGATCTGCGGGCGGTGCCGGGGAAGGACTATACGAATACGGTGTCGGTGGATCAGGTGATCGCGGAGCGGATCGGGGCGAGGACGAGGTTTCCGTCGCTGGAGATTGGTGATCTGTCGGGGACCGGAGCGGCGCTGCACAGTCACACGCTGGCATTTGACCGGAACGGGACGCCGCTGCCTGCGGAGAACAGTCCGCAGCGGTTGTTTGAGCGGTTGTTTGTGCCGGACGATGCGGAATCGCGGGAGGCGACCCTGCGGCGGCAGGCGGAGAAGCGGAGCATTCTGGATGCGGTGCAGGGCGAGGCTAAAGTGTTAGGAAAAGTGCTGGGAACGGAGGACCGGGGGAAGCTGGGGGAGTATCTGGAATCGGTGAGGGAGACCGAGCGGAGGGTGGTGCGGCAGGGTGAGTGGATTGATGTACCGAAGCCGAAGGTGGAGGCGGCGGGGTTGCAGTTGAACAGTCAGCCGGGGGATGCGCATGATCGGCCGATGTGGCTTGATGTGATGCTGGAGATCAGCCTCCTGGCCTTTGCGACGGATGCGACGCGGGTGATTACGTTTGAGTGGGCGCGGGAGGCCGGGGGGTACGGGGTGGGCGGGGAGAATCACCATGAGTTGTCGCACCATGGTGGGGACGCGGGGATGCTGAAGCGGCTGGCGGGAGTGGACCGGGGTTATCTGGAGCGATTGTCGCGGTTTCTGGGGATGCTGCGCGGGATGGATGAGGGCGGGCGGCCGATGCTGGATCACACGATGGTGGTGTACGGGTCGGGTATGAACAGCGGGCCGAGCGGAGAGCATTCGCCGAAGAATCTGCCTTTGCTAGTGGCGGGTGGCGGGGCGTGGGGATTGAAGCACGGGCAGCATCTGGCGCATGATCCGGAGCGGCATCCGCCATTGGCGAATGTGCTGCTGGGGATTGCGCAGAAGATGGGAGTGGAGACCGATCAGTTTGCGGACAGCACCGGGACGATCGACGGATTGATCTGAGTGGGGCTGGTGCGGTGAGCGGGAAATGTCAGGCGGAGATGAGTTCCGGCATGGGGAGCCAGCCGTCGACGAGGTAGTGGGGGCGTCCGGTGAGGTCTGGGACGGTGACCTGATTGGGGTTGATGCCGAGCTGGTGGTAGAGTGTGGCGAAGACCTCGCCGAAGTGGACGCCGCGGTCGGCGATTTCGCCGCCGAGGCGGTCGGTGGCACCGATGACGTGGCCGGTTTTCATGCCGCCGCCGGCGAGGAGGGCGCAGCCGACCTGAGGCCAGTGGTCGCGGCCGCCGTCTTTGTTGATCTGGGGGGTGCGGCCGAATTCGCCCCATGCGACGACGGCGACGTCTTTGTCCATGCCGCGGAGGTGGAGGTCTTCGACGAGAGCGCTGAAGCCCTGATCGAAGAGAGGGAGGTGGGTGAGGAGTTCGGAGTGATTGGCGCTGTGGAAGTCCCAGCGGCCGAAGTTTAGGGTGACGCAGCGGGCTCCGGCTTCGACGAGGCGGCGGGCGATGAGGAAGTGTTCGCAGTTGCGAGGGGCACCGTCGCCGTAGTTTTTGGTATCGCCTTTGCCGTAGCGATCGCGGACGGAGGCAGGTTCTCGGGAGATGTCGAGCGCGTCCATGAGACGGCTGGATGTCAGGATGTTGAAGGCTTCCTGGGTGAAGCGGTCGGATGCTTCGACGGCTCCGCTGGCATCGACGTCGCGGCGGAAGCGGTCGAAGCCTGTGAGGAGGGCGCGGCGGTCGCCGAGGCGTTCGAGGGAGATGTTATTGAGTTTGAGGTCTTCGGTGCCTGGTCCTCCGTTAGGGCGGAAGGCGGAATGGGTCATGCCGAGGTAGCCGGGGTGACCGGGGGAGCCGTAGGGCGGGTGACCGGCTTTGGGGGCGAGGCCGACGAAGGCGGGGATGGCGGGGTCGGTGGGGCCGTGGAGTTTGGAGATGACGGCTCCCATGGAGGGCCAGCCACCGGGTGGTTGTTTGGTGACGGGACGGCCGGTGTAGCAGATGAAGGAATCGTGGTCGCCGCTGGGGGAGCCGTACATGGAGCGGATGGGGACGAGTTTGTCCATGATCCGTGCGCAGTGGGGCATGTGTTCGGAGATGTGGATGCCGGGGACGTTAGTCCGGGTGGGGCGGTGGGGGCCGCGGATCTCGATGGGAGCGTCCATTTTGAGATCGACCATGTCCTGGTGCGGCGGGGCGCCGGCGAGGTAGATCATGATGACCGCTTTGTGGGAGCGTTTGATGCCGGCGAGTTCCTCGGCGGCGAGCATCTGCGGGAGGGAGAGACCACCGAGGGCGAGGCCACCGATGCGGAGCATGTCGCGGCGGGTGATCCCGTCGCACAGGCGTCCGGAGGAAGGACCGAAGATATTCAGCATGGGATTGAGGATCCGATGGTCTTCGGGGGTGGGTGCGGCAAGCTGCAATGCGTCCCTCTGTGCGTAGTGGGGGAAGTTTGAAGTGAGAAGTGAGAAGTGAGAAGTGAGAAGTGAGAAATGGGAAATGGGAAATGGGAAATGGGAAGGGGGAAGGGGGAAGGGTGGGGAGTTGGAAGTTGGGAGTGAGAAAGGGGAAAAACTGGGGCGACTTAAGCTTTTTGATTTCGTTGAGCCTTCGGCCTGGTGGGTGGGAATGAAAACACCCGGGAGCGGCTGGTGGGCCGCGTCCCGGGTGTGGGGTTGGTTTTGGAGTGTTAGAAGCGGGTGTGGGTGTCAGGCTTTATCCCAGCCGCGGGCGAGGCCGAGGCCGCGGACGTAGCCGATGCACTGGGCGACGTCTGTGATGCTGTGGTCCCAGTTGGTTTCGTATTCGATGGAGGCGTTGCCTTTGAAGCCGTGGGAGCGGGCTTCGGTGAGGATGGCGTCGACGCTGGCTTTGCCTGTGCCGAAGGGGACGTCTTCGCCTTTTTCGTCGACGCGGTCTTTGAGGTGCATGGAGAGGACGCGGCCTTTGAGGAGTTTGACGGCGTCGAGGGCATTGAGGCCGCTGCGGATCCAGTGGCCGGTGTCGGCGCAGGCTCCGATGCGTGGGTCGCGGTCCTTGCAGGTATCGAGGATGAACTGCGGGTCCCAGACCCTGTAGTTTGGGTTGTTAGGCTGGCGTGGGTGGTTGTGGAAGCAGACGCGGATGTCGTATTCTGCGGCGAGTTTTTCGAGGATGGCGACGCTTTCGACGGATTCGGTGGTGATGCCGTAGAGGCCCCAGCGTTTGGCGAAGTCGAAGGTTTTGCGGGCTTCGGTTTCGTCATTGGCGATGCCGGTGACGCCGAAGTTCATGGGGGTGATGTTCCATTTCTGGAGGGCGTCGAGGGCCATTTTTTCCATTTCGGTGGTAGCGCCGGGGCCCCATGAGCCGCCGTCCTTGCTGAATTTCTGGCCTGGGAACCATTCGATGATGGAGGCACCGGAGCGGCCGGCGAATTCGATGGCTTCGAGGACGGTGAAGCGGTTGAAGGTCCATGCCTGGGGGCCGATGAAGGTACCGGCGACCGAGCGGAGTTTGGGGATGCCTGAGATGGGGTCGGCGGCGCGTGATGGTGAGACGACGAAGGGCGCGGCGGCGGCGAGGGCGGCGTTGCGGAGGAAGTTACGGCGTGGGAGATGAGAGTTCATGATGAGGGCGGCGGTTACGTGATGGGAAGGGGGAGCATTTCAGCGAGTTAGAAGAGAGCGTCGATGGGGTCGGCGCGGTAGAGGAAGTCGGGTCGGCCGGAGGAGTCCTGCCATGTGATGGCGCGGGGGAGGCCGAGGGTATGGTAGATGGTGGCGGCGAGGTTTTCGGGTTTCAGGGGAGCGTCGGCGGGGTAAGCGCCGGTGGCGTCGCTGGCACCGAGGACTTGTCCGCCGCGGATGCCGCCGCCGGCGAGGAAGACGGACTGGCAAGCGCCCCAGTGGTCGCGGCCGGGGAGAGCGGAGGAGGAGAGGCGGGAGATTTTGGGGGTGCGGCCGAATTCGCTGGCCATGACGACGAGGGTTTGGTCGAGGAGGCCTGAGGAGGAGAGATCGTCGAGGAGAGCGCTGAGGGATTGGTCGAGGGGTGGGAGGAGGTGATTTTTGAGATTGGGGAACGCGGCCTGATGGGTGTCCCATGTTTCGTTATTGCCGAGGTTGACCTGGACCATGCGGACGCCGGCGGCGACGAGACGGCTGGCGGAGAGGAGAGACCAGCCGAAGCTGTTGCGGCCGTAGCGGTCGAGGAGGTGGGGAGGGGCTTTGGAGACGTCGAATGCGTCGTGGACGCTGGAATTGGCGAGGAGGGAGACGGCGGCGGAGCGGTACTGGTCGAACTGGGAGTAGTCGGTGGCGGCTTCGAGGGCGCGGGATTGGGATTCGAGGGAATGGCGGAGGGCGACGCGGTCCATGAGGCGGTCGAGCGAGAGCCCCTGGGGGAGGGAGAGTTCGGGCGGGTGGAAGGCGAGGGAGGCGTCCGAGACGCGGCCTTTTTCGTGATGGAAGAGGAAGTCAGGAAATGCGCCGTAGTGGGCTGGGTGGTAGGGAGACATTTCGAGGAACCACGGGTCGTGGCGCGAGCCGAGGAGGGCGGCGTGCTGGCCGGGGATGGTGCGGCCGGTATTGTGGACGATGCGGTCTGGGAGGACGATGGCCGGGGGGAGGCTGTTAGAGGACGGGACGAGAGCGGTGGCGAGGGCGGCGATGGAAGGCCAGTTGGAGGGGTTGGGTCTGGTGGGGTCGAAGCCGGTGGGGAGGTCCGACCGGCCGGTGAGCATGATGTGGTGAGCGGCGGAGTGGTCGTTGGAGGCGTGGGAGAGCGAGCGGACGAGGGCCCAGAGGTTAGAGCGGGCGGCGAGGGTGGGGAGGTGCTCGCAGATGTGGATGCCCGGGGTGCGGGTGGGGATGGGGCGGAATTCGCCGCGGATGTCAGCCGGGGCGTCGGGTTTCATGTCGAAGGATTCCTGCTGGGCGAGACCGCCGGAGAGGAAGATGAAGATGACGGATTTGGTGTTAGTGGGGGTGGCTGGGGAGGCGAAGAGGTGATCGAGGGAGAGGCCGAAGCAGGCGAGGGTGCCGGCGGAGATGGCGTGGCGGCGGGTGATGGTGTGGCCCGGGTGGGCGCGGGAGCCGCAGGAAGGGAAGCTGCGCATGGTGGGCGGGGGCGGTCGGGGTAGTCAGACGAGGCCGCGGATGGGTTCGCCGCGGGTCATGGCGTCGATGACGCGCTGGGGGACGCCGGGCATGAGGCGGACCTGACCGATATCGAGGATGGAGTGCATGATGGTGGCGATGAGGTCCCTCATGTTGACTGGCTGTGAGGAAGGTTCGCTGCCGTCGCGTGAGGAAGAGCCGATGACCTGGCCCATGTGGAGACCGCCGCCGTAGATGAGGAGCGGGGCGAGATTGCCCCAGTGGTCGCGGCCGCCGTCTTTATTGATGGCTGGGGTGCGGCCCATTTCGCCGCAGCAGACGAGGAGGATCTGGTCGGAGAGCCCGCGGGATTCGACGTCTTCGATGAAGGCGGAGACCGCGTGGTCGAAGGGGCGGCCGACGTATTCCATGCCTGTGGTGAGGGGGGCGTTATTGACGTCGGCGTGCATGTCCCAGACGAAGCTGGTGGTGACGGTGACGAAGCCGGCTCCGCGTTCGCAGAGACGCCTTGCGAGGAGGAGCTGGCGGCCGAGCGTCTGGGCGTTGGTGGCGTAGTGGTTGAGGTTTTTCCACTGGGAGCTGATGCGGGATTTGGGGAGGAGAGGTGCGGTGTCGTAGCGGGCGATGGTTTTCGGGTTTTCGCGGGAGAGGTCGAAGGCGTCGAAGACCCCGCGGTGGAGGGCGTCGAAGGCCTGGGACTGGAACCCGTCGAGACCCGTTAGGGCGTCGCTGGTGCCGAGCTGGCGCTGCCAGTTGTCGAGCATGGAGAGGAGAGCGCGGCGGTCGTCGAAGCGGCTAGCGGGGAGATTGAGGTGCATGTCCTGCTGGAGGTCAGCGCCTGCGCCGGGGACGAACGGTGCGAAGGTGCGGCTGAGGTCGCCGGTGCTTTCGAAGTTGCCGAATTCGGTGATGGCTGGTTGGGCGTCGGGGTCGACGGAGCGAGGGAAGAGGGTGACATTGGTGGGCATGGCGGAGTCGGGCCGGGAGGGGCCGGCGACTGCGGCGTAGAGCGAGCCCATGTTGGCGCGGAGCGTGTCGATGCCGACGATGGGTTTGATGTCGTGGTTGCCGTCGCCGGTGACGAAGGAGCGGACGATGGAGAATTTGCGGGCGAGGGCGGCGAGTTTGGGGAAGGACGAGCCGAAGGTGATGCCTGGGATGGAGGTGGGGATTTCGCCGGTGGTGCTGCGGATGTTCGAGGGGGCGTCCATTTTGGGGTCGAACGTTTCGAACTGGGAGGGACCGCCGTGCATGAAGAGGAAGATGACGGAGCGGTTTTTGAGGGGATTGGGGGAGGAGGGAGCGGCGGCGGCTTTGACGGCGAGCTGGTCGGCGAGGGAGAGGCCTCCGAGGGAGAGGGCGCCGGCGCGGAGGAACTGGCGGCGTTGCCAGAGGCGTGCGTGCCGGAAGTG